>ERZ772940.135-NODE-135-length-41162-cov-9.67388_pt1 | contig 41162 bp, 47 predicted proteins | sample MGYA00511682_ERZ772940 | MGnify/ENA primary metagenome ERZ772940 (study PRJEB29015, sample SAMEA2737922) | human oral metagenome | biome: human oral; feature: human-associated habitat; material: dental | place: China | collected 2031 ... | reverse complement strand
TGTCGCCCTGTCACGGCGAAGATCGTCAGTTCAAATCTGATCGGGGTCGCCATTTTTTTTTACAAAAAATCATGCCTCGGTAGCTCAGTTGGTAGAGCAACGGACTGAAAATCCGTGTGTCGACAGTTCGATTCTGTCCTGAGGCACCATTTGTATTCCATGCGGTTGTGGTGGAATGGCAGACACGCCATCTTGAGGGGGTGGTGAGCTAACGCTCGTGCGGGTTCAAGTCCCGCCAACCGCACCAAGCTAATAAAATAGGGGCTTACAGGTAATTCTGTAAGCCCCTATTTTTGTTTGACATCATAAAGTCTTATGGGGTTTGACATCATTTTGACATCAAAATATTTTGGCGATACGTTCCACGATGTCATCTTCCATTTTAGGAGTGACGTGTGAGTAGGTATCCATTGTTTCTTGAAATGAAGCATGTCCTAGACGTTCCTGTATGGCTTTCATATTTGCCCCATTTTCGATGAGGAGTGTGGCGTGGGTATGTCTTGTACCGTGCATAGTAAAAGTTGGCTTGCCGATTAAATTGGCGTATTTCTTACATAACTTGCTGACTTCATCAGGGCAGCGAGGAGCACCTTTAATGCCAGGAAATACTAAATTATTATTAATCCAGCTCATCGTCTTGATTCTGCGCTTATCTATGACTATTTTATGTTTCATAAGTTCTTGGAGTGTGTCTGTATCAATGGCTATTATTCTTTTAGATGATGTCGTTTTAGTCGTATTTGATATAACTGCAGTTGATCCTATTTTGAGTGCTGTTTGTGAAATGGATATGGTTGATTTCTTAAAGTCGATATCAGACCATCTTAGGCCTAACAATTCAGATCGTCGCATACCTGTTGCAAATGCTAATTTAAAGAGTGCATGATGTTCGGAGTTAGATATATTAGATAAGAAGCTCTTAACTTCATCTACAGACAACGTTACCATATGACGGACTTTAACTTGCTTTGGTCTGTCTATGTTTTTCATGTAATTTTTAGGGATGATATCATCTTTCACTGCTTGCTCTAAAATAGAGCCTAGAATTGTCATCGTATAGGAGATAGTTCTTGATGATAATCCCTCCATCGACTCAAAGACATAACGTAATGTATTAGGTTTAATTTCGGCTAACTTTACGCCGCCGATTTTATCTCTGATATAGCGATTGATAATACCAGTATAACTTTGATATGTGGCAGGCGTTATAGTCTTTGCTTTTAGTTGTAACCATATATTAATCCAGGTGTTTAATGAAATAGTATCATCGAAATTAGCACATGCTTGATTTGTATTTACGTATTTCTCCATGGCTTCTATGGCAGCTTTTTTTGTAGTACCATAAAAGTATTTACGCTTACCATTTATCATCTTAGATACTTGGTAGCGTCCATCGGTTCGTTTTTTTGCCATAAAAATACCTCCTAGGCATAAAATAATAATTAGCCTTAGGTGGTATAATGATATTAGTTTTAGTAGCTCTCTAAGGCTATTTAGCGCCTCCTTATTCTGTTGGTGCAGAATAAGGAGGCGCTTTTTTATTTTAATTTGACTTTGTCGTAAGACTTTATTTTTGTTGTCGGGCTAGCGAATAGGTACTCGTTTGCCTTGCGGAATTGATTAACAGAGTATCTTAGTTTATATGTGTATAAACGGTAGTCAGAATAAATCGATTGAATTTCGGGGCATTCGTCGTATGTTGTAATCCACTTATACGCATTCATCATTTTGATGGATTCAGACAATGCTTCATGATCTTCGTGATTGAAGGCATTTTTATATAAAGTCTGCCCTTGCTTATAGTACGGGGGGTCAAAGAAAGTAAATAGTTGATCTGGATTTTCTCGTAACAATACGTCATTAATCAAGTCTTTTGCATCTAACATATATAGGCGTATTCTATGAGACTGTCCAGCTATTGCGCGTATCTTCTTAACGATGCCAACTTTATTAAACCTGCAATCTAAGGAGTACTTTGATTTTTGTTCGTGTCCTCCAATTGGGCCACCAGTAATGATGCCCCCGCGATTGGTTCGGTTAAGAAATAAAGCTGATACTGCTAATCTAAAGTCGTAGACTGGGATATCTTTTAGCTCGGAATATATATTTTTATGGCGATACCATTCGTCCATTGTGATAGGCATTGCTTGTATTGCATCGACGAGGTTATCTGTGTCGTGTAATATGGCAAACCAAATAGAATAAATAGATGGATCGAGGTCGTTTAGTATAACAGAGTTTACTTTATTAGTTAAAAGCAACTCCATTGAAACCCCGGAGCCTCCGGAGAATGGTTCACAGTATATGGGACTTTTTATTTTGTTTATTGCGATAAGATTACTCACAAATTTTGCAAGTTGGGTTTTGCCTCCAGGATACCTCAGAATTGACTTTGTAACAGGCATAGAATACACCTCCTTTCTTATAAGTATAAAGGAAAATTGTAAGAATGGCCAGAAAAATTATTCGGGGATATAAAGCTTCTTTGAGATTTCATTTATTGCATTTTCGATATCCTCGATTAATTTTTTGCACTCAATATCATGCTCTTTTTCCCAGTATTCAAAAAGATTAGTCTCGTCAAAACGCTCTTTATAGACATTGAACCACGCTTTTATTTTCTCTCTTTTCTTTCCTCTTTTTTTATAGTTATTTAAGTTAATATTTCGGAAATGAGTATAAGTTAATCCGTTCGCTAGGCAATTATACTGGGAAAAGTAGTCTTTTGCGTTTTGCGAGTTAGACTGAAGAAATGATAGTACACTTTCTTCTATAGATTTTTTAGAAGGAAGGACATAAATATAGTGCCCTATCATTTTTTGTGTATTAATGTCTGTCATGGTAGCTCTCTTGGATTTAATATCTCCGTCGAGTATTATAATTCTTGTGTTGAAATAAGTAGGGTCACATTTACTCAATGATAGGACCTCGTTACAGCCGACTGTTGTTTTTAATAAATTCAGCTTGCTTAGCACAGTGTCTGGTAATAAATGCTTTAAAAGCCATCTTGCTTCGGCATCCTCTGAGATTATTTTGATTTTTTGTTCAGAACGGAAAGATACCGTTTCTTGTAGTAGATTTCTATACAAAAGAGGCTCGGGCGAGCGTATTATAGTGGGCGTATCCTCGTCGTTTGCACGGCTTAAAAAATAAATCTCTATAGGTTTACTCTCATTATCAGGTATTTGCATCGATTTTGCGAATAATCGAGCATGATCTAATAAAGAAAGGCTATGAGTCGTAAATACAATTTGTAAATTTAGTTCTTTTGAGCTTTCATATAAATAGTTAAATAACTTGTTCTGTGCTGAGGGATGGAGTGCGGCGTCTATTTCATCTATCAATAATAAGCCCCATTTATAGTCAGTGCTCTGCTCATTTTTTAGCTTTCTAAAGGATTCAACTGCAAGGAGTATTTGTGCTAGATTATCTTGACCTGCGGAGTTAGTAAGATAGTCATACCTATCTGTATTAACGCCAATAGGCGTTCTCTTAGTAACATCCACGGTGATACGATTAACAGATTGGATCTCATCGTGAATAGATAATATCTTACAATAAGTTTCTAAAAAGGAAGAGGGGTCAACATCAACTGTAGTTGGGGCCGTGGTAGCAGATATAGTAGACTCACCTAATGGGTATAGCCGTGATAATCCTAAATATAATGATGGATATTCCTTTTTTGCACTAGTTTGGATACCGGTGGCTGTGGTGGTAGAGGGGATTAGCCTCCCTCGTGTGCCATTTTCCTGCCAGGTTATTCGATATTTAAGATCAGATTCGCCTTCATACGAAATCGAGGCTACGTTAGATGACGTGGTATCGAAAGAGGGGGACATTTTGAACAGCTCTCCCCATTCGCACCGGAACAATGGTTGTAGGATAGGTTTTCCTTTATCAACTTTTAGCTCACACGAATTACCGAGTAAGCCTAAAATGGTAGACTTGCCCACTGCATTAGACCCAGAAAGGACAGTAATGTTTTTGCCTATGGTAAACTCTGCATCTGTAAAAGCTCTGAATTTGTTAATTTTTAATGATACGATTCGCATTTTAAATATCCCCTGTTTTATAATCCCCTACAATACGTACATATCTTAATGATAAAAAGCAATGATATCTAGTTTAACTCTATATAGAATGGTGCTTTTTAGTACTCATTAGAAGTTATTAACGCTGACCGAATCTACTGCGCCTGTATCTGCGAGTATCTTAACAAAGAACGTGCCTTTGATCATTGCACCAAATTCGTTCTGTGCGTCAACAGTGCCTCGGACAGTAACACTGTTCTTATAACGGATAACTTGCTTTATATCAAATTTAGCAGTAGAAGGAGCTTTTAATTTGGATAACACGGCCTCTTTAGCAGCAACCCGATATTCTCCTTGTTGCTGATTGCTTATATACACATCGTCAATAGCATCTAGCTTCTCGCCATTCTTGTAGACTGTCGAAAAGCTATTTTCAATTTCACTAACTTTATTATTTTTGATGCGGAAGAAAGTTTGTCCGTACTTTTCATCAACTATATAATACACATCCTTTTGCCCGTCAGCCTTATTTACTTCACCGAAATCAGTAACCCCTACACTCTGTAAAGCGGTAAATACTTGTTGCGACTGTTCCTGTGTGAGTCCTGTAGCATCCTTGATATTATCGACAGGTCCTCCACAACCTGTAAGGCATAAAGTAGCTAATAAAATCCCTGTTACTAACACTTTTTTCATTTTTAATCCCCCTTTTTTATATAACTTAAATACATACCTAAATATGTTAAATATCTAATTTATCTGTATATTGCTTTATGCATTTGTCTGCAGATGCCGCCATTGATTCTGTTTGTTCGTGACCAAGGGATATAGTTTCGATTACTGCCAATAATTGCTGATTTATGCCTTGAAGGAAGCTTATATATTTTGGTAATACCGTAGAATAACCATCAACTGCTTTTTGCTCCGCAGACATTGTTTCTATGATAGAGGACAGTGATTGGCTAATGAATCTTAAGCTGCTCAATGACTGCTCCTCTTTCGCATTTTTGAATGCCATTGTATTTGCCATATAACTAAGTGCATTTCCGATGATCCCACTATCTGTTTCATAAGTGTTCGACATTGAAAGCAAAACGCCTAGTAAAACACCAAGTGCATCTTGATCAGGAGAGAGAACGGGAGCGGGCATCACCTTATTAGTCGATTGTGATATAAATTGAGGTATCCAAGAATCCCGTTTCTTTTCTTTTTCTTCTTTTTCTGCTGCTTCTGCTTCTGCTTCTGCTTCTGCTACTGCCATCATGCTTTTATTAAATTGGTCAATCATAATCCACTCGTGCGAGCGGTCGTCGTCTGTTATCCCGAGTAGGTATTCGGGTGTAGTAGACAGCGTTTTCGCAATGGATTTTAGCGCGGCAGCAGGTAATTTTTTAGCATCTGCGGTCTCGTATCGGTAATAAGTCGGTTTGGGGATATTGGTTTCTGCTAACATCTGTGCAACGCTTAGCCCTCTTTTTATTCTTAACTCACGTATTCTGTTTCCTACTTTATCTGTATCTATTGTAGCCATGTGTTTGTACTCCTATATAACATTATATAAGCATTATATAAATTTTTTATCAAGAATGCAACAATTTTATTTAAGTATAATTTAAGTTTATCAAAAATGGGACATTTATTATTGACAATGATAAATTGTTGATTTAGAATAGAGTCAACTCGAAGACTAATAATCAAAAGGAGGTGGTTTCATGAATATAAGGAAGCTTAGAATGATAATGTACGCCAATGGTTTCGGGATGCAGAAGTTAGCTGAAAAAAGTGGGATTAAACAAGCTACGCTGTATCGTAGATTATCCGCTGGAGGAAAGTCTTTTACTATTGACGAAATAGCTAAAATAAGTTCCGCATTAGATTTAAGTGCCGATGACACTGTAGAAATTTTTTTGCCCTAATGTCTCAAAAATGAGATTATATGAGACTGAATGAGAAAAACAAAAAAGGAGGTCGGAATTATGAAACAATTCGTAACTAGGATGTTCGGCGAATCTATTAAGGAGCGCATGAACGAGTTAGGTATGACGAAGGCTGATCTGATTAAGAAGGCTGAAATATCGAGGGATACATTAAACCGAGCTATCAGCGGACGGTCAGTGCAAATGTCGACAGTCACTGGTATCTGTTATGCGTTATGTGTCGATGATGGGGAGAGCACGGACTTTTGGGAAACCGATTACTATAATCCTAAGCTTGACAGGAAATAGGAGGAGCTATGAATAAAGAATCGTTTTATGAACTGTGCTCAATATGCTTATGGATTTTAGCACTAGGCATATCTTCAAGTATAAGCATATTCATTCTAGTCTGGATGTTCCGATTAGCATGTGGCTGATAGGAGGTACATATGAATAAGATGTGCATTACAGTAGCGGAAGCTGCAGAACTTGCTAGCGTACCTGAAACAGTTATTCGAGAATGGGCGCAAGACTTTGACTTCCCGTCTATGAAGATTGGTAAACGTGGTGGTAAACGCCTTATCCACGTTGAGTCGTTTAATGCTTGGCTAGCGAAACGATGCCAGGCAAGGATAGGAGAATAGACATGACAAAAGTAGTTTATGTGCTCCGTATTATCGCGGTCATATTAGTAGTTGGCGCCGTCGGTTCTATAGATATTGACCGTATTGATTTATGGACTGGCTTCTGCCAGGGGCTACTGGGCATTACTCTCTGGTTACTCACTGGTTATTGGTTAGAGGAGCTAAAAGAGTATGAACGATAAGCACTGTTCCTTTTGTAATAAAAGGATTAAAAGTCTTTATCTAAATTGGTCATACTTAACAGGTAAGCCCCTACTTATATGTAGCGACTGCAAAGAAATACATCCAATCGTAAACAGAGGAAACAGAAATGACAGAACAAGAAATTCTGTACAACGCTTACAACGATAGCGGAGTACAAACAAATGAAGAAGTAATGGCTTTGCTCGGGTGGTCAAATGATAAGGTCCGAAACATCAAAGCAAAATTGAAGATACGAGGGTTTATCGATTACACCTTTGGTTCACCAGTTAAAATCCTTAAACCGTACCGGGAGGTACTAGACACTCCTGAAACGTTTAAGGCCCAAATATACCGCGAAATGCTTGAGGTCTACATGGAAGACTTTAGAACGCAAGATACGTTCAAGGACAGACTTCTAGTAGGGCAAGAGATTCGCATGATTCTTAAATGCGTATAAGGAGGTGGTTAAATTGCAAGATTGCGCTACGTGCCCTGATAAAGACTACTGCATTCCTGATGAATGTGAACAGTTAGGCACAAAAAAAATGCCCCAACGCACGGCAATGCGTAAAGGGCAAATAGAGTATTTAACATCTAAAGTATATCACATAGTAAAACCGAAAGGAAACAGAACAATGATCGAATTAAAAATTACAGTAGAAACAGCTAACGAATTAAATCATGAAATCAAAGGCCTTTACCAATCTATCGTAGGGTCTTCTGTAGATAAAGCCGATGCTATCGACCGCGCTAAGGAAGAAATCAAGGCTAAAAAAGCAAAGCCCGCCTCTAAAGTAGAAACTCCAGTCAAGGAGGAGCCAGCGAAAGAGGAACCCGTTAAGGAAGAAAAACAAACTATCCCTAGCCTCGAAGCAACTCGTGAAGCAGTAAAAGACGTAATGGCGAAAGCCGACGATAAAACGAAAGCTAAAGGCGAATTCAAAGCCTTCCTAGATAGTATCGGCGCTGAAAAAGTAACATCTGCTACCGATGAACAACGTATTCAGATTATGAAATGGGTGGCTAGTCGTGGCTAAGAAACACGCTTTACTGGGTGCATCCAGTAGCGCCAGGTGGTTAGTATGTACACCTTCAGCAAGGCTGGAAGCGATGTTCCCTGATGAACAATCACCCTACGCTGCAGAGGGAACCGTAGCACACGACCTGGCGGAATCAATCCTCCGACATAAGCTAGAGGGCAAGAAAGCCCCTAAGCTAGATGACTACTCTACTGAAATGGTAGAAGCGGTTAATCGATATGTTGACATCTGCGAAGAAAAGGTGAACGAGGCGAGAGCCCGTTCATCTGATGCAGAAGTAATGATTGAAGCAAAGCTCGACTTCTCTCGTTGGGTGCCCGAGGGCTTCGGTACCGGCGATATGGTTATCGTGGCTGATGGCGTTCTTGAGGTTATTGACCTCAAGTATGGTAAAGGAGTTCCTGTCAGTGCCATCGAAAATACGCAAATGCGGTTATATGCATTAGGCGCTTATGACGTTAACGAGTATTTATATGATGTTAAGACGGTTCGCATGACGATTGTACAGCCAAGACTCGATAGTGTTTCTACTGACGAATTATCGGTAGAAGAGCTTCTCGATTGGGGAGACGAAGTCAAACCGATTGCGCAAAGAGCTTGGAACGGACAGGGCGAATGCACACCTTGTGATTACTGCATCTTCTGTAAAGCACGGCACACCTGCCGGGCATTAGCTGATACTTGCCTCACTGCTTTCTACAAAGATGGTGGCAAATTAAATCAATTGCTAACTGACCAGGAAGTATCCGACATCTTATCTATGAAGGATTTAATCACAAAATGGATTAAAGGCGTTTACGACTTTGCTTACGAAAAAGCACTCGCGGGCGAGAAACAATGGCCTGGGTATAAATTGGTTGAGGGTACGTCAAGACGTACTATCACGGATCCGGAAGCAGCGGCCAAGGCTTTGCTCGATAACGGCTATAAGGAAGAAGACATCTTTAAACCTCGTGAGCTCGAAGGTATCACTAACCTACAAAAGGTTCTTGGTAAAAAAGATGTTGCTGAATACCTAGAAGCGTATATCGACAAGCCTGAAGGCAAGCCTACACTGGTACCGGAAAGCGATAAACGCCCAGCAATCAATACCGCAGAAACAATGGCAAGTGAATTCGAGGATGAGGTGTAATCATGCACGTCGTAACAGTAAAAGCAATTGCCAAAGAGCTACACGAACGAGGTCACTACCTCGACGAGCTCTACCAAATTACTATTGCATATGCTACTAGCTTACATACTCGCTACTGTGCAGTAGAGGCTAAGTGTGAGGCAATAGAACAATATTATCGAGATGAAGTAGACCTAGATAAATATTCTTGGGAAGAAGATGACAAATGGCTTCAACTGGACGAAGAAAGGTCTGACATCGAAGATGAAATGCAAGATTTATTTAACACAGTTATAGGGTTTGATTATGAAATCGACCCGTTTAAGAAATAAGGAGACCGTAACAATGGCTAAATTAACAACTGGTATCGTAAGACTCTCTTATGCGAACATTGCGCAACCTCGTAAAAACGACGACGGCAAAGCAAAATACAGCTCTCAAATTATTATCGACAAAACAGATAAAAAGACTATCAAAGCTTTTGAACGTGCGATTGAAGAACTTAAAGCGGATCCAAAGGCAGTAGCTAAGGTGGAAGGCAAAGCAGCTTACCTGAAACTCAACTTACGTGATGGCGACACAGATGAAGCAGTAGCCGACCAACCTGAAACATACGCAGGTAAGTTCTTCATTAATGCGAATAGTGATAAACAACCTATCGTATTTAATCGTGACAAAATTAAAATGGACCAATTCGACGTCGAAGAAGAAATCTACTCCGGCGTGTACGCGCAGGTCGCACTTTCTGTATTCGCTTATAATTTCAATGGTAAAAAAGGCGTAGGGTTTGGTCTAAACGGTATTCGTAAAGTCAAAGATGGTGAACGCCTTGGTGGTGTTCATGTATCTGCAGATGACTTCGGCGATGACGATTTGGGCGACCTAGACGACGATGACGATTTAATCTAAGGAGGCAATTATGGAGCTCAGTATTGATGTGGAAACGTATTCCGAGTGCCCGATAAAGTTCGGAGCGCAGCGGTACGTTGATGATACAACATTTGAAATACTGCTCTTTGCCTTCAGCTTTGATGATGAGCCAGTCGAAGTAATTGATATGACAAAGGATCCACTGCCCGACAGGGTGGTGGACGCTTTGTATAACAAGGAAATTACAAAGACCGCCTTTAACGCAGCATTCGAAATGCTTTGTCTTAAGAAGTATTACCCTGATGCGGATTACACGAATTGGGAATGTACTTCCGTACTTGCTTTATACTGCAGTCTACCTGCAAGCCTTGATAATGTGTCTAAGACCTTGAAATTAGGTGAAGCCAAAGACTCAAGAGGTAAACGGTTAATCCAATTCTTTTCCGTACCAAGAAAACCTACTAAGACAAATCCTAAGACACGAAATATGCCCGAGGATGCGCCTGAGAAATGGGCGGAATACATTGAGTACAACCGCCAGGACGTGGTAGTAGAGAAGGCAATTCGTAAACGCTTACTTTCATTAAAGCCTCCTGCTATCGAGCATGAGTACTGGTTACTAGACCAGGATATCAACTGGCGAGGTGTGAAAGTAGATATGGACCTCGTCGATGCGGCGCTTGCCTGCAATGATGAAATTGTGGAAGAAGCTACCGAGTCATCTAAGCTATTAACGGGACTAGAAAACCCTAATAGTACGATGCAACTAAAAGAGTGGTTAACTGAAAGACTAGGGTATGAATTAGATACTATGCGAAAAGAGGACGTATCAAACCTCTTAGCGCAGGATATCCCCTCTGATGTTCGCAAGGTACTGCAAAATAGGCAGGTGCTCGGTAACTCCTCTATCAAAAAATACTTGGCTATGAAAAACGCTGTATGCTCAGATGGTCGTATCCACGGTATGCTTCAGTTTTATGGGGCGATGAGAAGTGGACGATGGGCAGGTCGTGTAGTACAACTGCAGAACCTCCCTCGTAACTACTTAGAAGATTTAGACACTGCTAGAGAAGTACTAAAGAGTAAAGACGTCGAGATGCTCGACCTACTTTACGGAAACCCTGGTGATGTGATCAAGCAGCTCATTCGTACCGCTTTGGTGGCGGAGGAAGGACACAGATTCATTGTAGCTGACTTTAGCGCCATTGAAGCACGTGTTATCGCATGGCTCGCTCGTGAGCAGTGGAGGCAAGACGTATTTGCACAAGGCGGGGACATCTACTGCGCATCGGCGGCAAGTATGTTCCACGTACCGGTCGAGAAGCATGGCGTAAACGGTCATTTACGACAAAAAGGTAAGGTGGCCGAACTTGCACTCGGCTATGGTGGCGGTGTAGGCGCCATGAAATCGATGGATACAAAAGGCGAAATTCCTGAAGAAGAATTGCCGGGTATCATCGAAGCTTGGCGACGAGCCAGTCCACGTATTACGCGATTTTGGAAAGATGCGGACAATGCAGCCAAGAAAGTCGTTAAAACAGGCGAACCGGAGCGAATCAGACAAGGCAATATTAAATTCTTTAAAGCAAAAGGATTTATGTTTATCGAATTACCGTCTGGTCGAAGACTTGCCTACGCAAGACCTCGATTAGGGCTTAATCGGTTCGGTAGTGAGTCGATTGAGTATGACGGAATGGATCAGGTTAAGAATACCTGGGGCAGAGTTGAAACCTACGGCGGAAAGCTCGTCGAAAACATTGTACAAGCCGTTGCGAGAGATTGCTTAGCAGCAGCGATGTTAAGACTTGCAAAAGCCGGATACAAGATTGTTGCCCATATCCATGACGAAGTGGTTATCGAAGCGCCAATAGGCGAAGGTAGTTTAGATGAAGTAATCGATATTATGTGTGAGCCCGAGTCCTGGAACGAGGGTCTTATATTAAATGCAGCAGGGTTTGAGAACCCTTACTATATGAAGGATTAGGAGGATAATTCTTATGAAACTTTCAAAACAACAAATTCAACAACAACGCGAAGCGATTGACGGTTTATATGAACTCGTAAAAGAGGCTCCTGTAAGTGAACGCAAAGACTCCGCTATGGCGTACTGTGAAGGTTGTATCGCCGCTTGTGATTTAGGTCTTAAAGTATTAAACGGTAAGAAAACAGAAGATACACCTAAGGCGGATGAAAACCCAACAGTAGAAGAACAGGATACCACTGAAGAAAAGCCAAAACGTAAACGCGTGGCTAAGAAAAAAGCCGAACCTGTAGAAGAAAAGTTACCGGTTGATGAAACCCCAGTAGTTGATGAAACTCCGGAAGAAGACGATTTAGACGATTTGTTATAGATGAAAGGATAGCGCCTTATGAAGGTATTATTTAGTTTATCAGTTAACAAGCTGTATGACCTAGTACGGCGCAAGCAAGTGAACTCTTGGTCACCTGCTGTACATTACCACGTGGATTGCGGCCAATCCTTTGCCTGCTTGTGGCCCTCAGTATCTGCCGGGATGGGCAGGATAGTAGACCCTTATATATCAAATGAGTTCTATTGTCCACAATGTGGAGAATTAATCCGTACTAGAGGCGTTGATGGCGATTGTGTAGCTGATGCTTCCGGTACCGCCAATGTTCCATTAGATATAGAACTATCGGTTATTGATCGGGGGAAAATTCTCGATGTTAAATTCGACTATCACACAGTCTATGTCGATAACGATACACAATCTATTTACCCTGGTTATAAGCCACATCTTATCGATATATTGCGCTTCGATTTCAAGCAAGGAAAAGTGTTCTTAGTTCAAAAGAAACGCACTCGCGCCGATATAATATCAGAAATCGACCCAAATATATCGGTGTTTTACTCAAAATCATTACCTCTATACTGGCTGGTAGCAACTCCAAATTGCCGGTTATCGCAATATAAAAAAGAGCTACAAACTTTTGCTAAAGTGCTAAAACAAGCTTACTTTGCTAAGTTGTCAAAACGGGTAGGCTACAAAGTTAAACCAATCAGGCAAGGGGTACTATTATCGTCCAAATACGGCGCGCTCGATAACTTACTCCATAATCTAGTGTGGAAGATGCACGCGCCGGATGCGCCTGCATTAAATGACAAGTTAGTTAGAGACCATGATAGCTACTTCAGACCTTTCGGGTCTAATTTAACAAGTACTTCTGCTATTACTGAGTTAACTAGTACCGGCGTACCGTTTATCAAGGCTCTTATTCAGCTTTATAAAGTACCGGATAAGCGCTGGGTTAGAAAGCTACTAACTATCCGTCCTTTCTTCTATATCAAAGTGATCCAAACTGCTAGCAAGGTATTCAAAAGCATGGATTATCAGAAAGCATTTACGGACCTTGTGGCAGAGGAAGGCGGGAAAACCGGGTATATCCAATCCTGGCCCATATGGAATAATGAGCAGGCCCTGCTTACTGTTACCTCTTTTCTCAAACTTATGCGTCACCAATACGGTGAACGCCGAGTCCTATTATTCTTAAAAAATGCAGACTCCTATTCGGAAGTAAAAGATACTGCGGATATGTATAACCGGTTATCGAGAGCTAGGAAGAAGGAGATTTGGGCTAGACGTATTCAAATTAAGGATCTGCATGACGAGATTGTGTGTATATCCAAATTTGAAAAAGCAGAAAATGTCCCAGTACAGCAAAGTCTTCAACACAAAAAGCTAGCTGATTCAGTCGAAGGTCTAAATTTCAACGTGATCAAAACCACACACGATATAATCCGGCTAGGTGTTCAGCTCAATAACTGTGTGGGCACCTATGTTGATAAGGTAAAAGATCAAAAATGTGCTATCGTTGGTGTTTATAAAAGCGACAAACCGGTGGCTTGTATTGAGGTAAATCCTACGGATACCTCTGAAGCCTTTACCGTAATACACCAAGCTAAGCTAAAAAACAACAGAGGCGTACGAGATAATCACAACATTAATTACGCCGTATGCCAATGGGTTAAAAAGCATCGATTACAAGTACCTAAATATTTAGGGGACATCCATTTTGCGAAGGGAGGAGCGATGTAACATGGATACAAATATCATCATAGCTACGGGCAAAAGTCGCTCCGCCCGTAGCTGGAAGTCTCAGAAAATGACTTGGAGTGCTTTGGCCAATAAGTTGGCCGAGCCTACTGTAACAAATGAAACGGCTGCTGAATACGCCAAGATGTCTAAAGCCGAGAAGGGCCAGAAGAAAGACGTCGGCGGTTTTGTTGGCGGCTATATCCCCAAAAATGGTAGACGGGTCAGAGGTGCCGTTAAGGAGCGATATTTAATCACGCTTGATGCGGATTCTCCTAATGACGATTTCCTCTTAGACCTAGATATGGAATTAGGCGGTATGGAATATGTACTTTACGGTACACACAGCCACACGGCTGACAATCCTCGCTATCGTATCATCATTCCTGCCGATAGAGCGATGACTCCTGATGAGTACCAAGCTGTATCAAGACGTATCGCCGATGATATCGGCATTGACTCCTTTGACCCATCCACGCACCAGGCAGAACGTCTGATGTACTGGCCAAGTTGTCCAAAGGATGTGAAATATGTATATCAGCACAGCGAAGGCAGCTTAGTCTCGGTTGATCAATATCTCAATACCTACAGAGATTGGCGAGATACGAGTCTTTGGCCAACATCGAGTAAGGAGTCACAGATTCGACTTGATGCGGCCAAAAAGCAAGGCAACCCTTTGGAGAAAAAAGGTTTACTCGGCGCCTTTTGTAGGTGCTACAGTATCACAGAAGCTATTCAAAAGTTTCTCCCTGAAGTCTATGAGCCGACGCAAGTCGAGGACCGATACACGTATACCGGAGGCAGCTCAGTAGCAGGTCTCGTTATCTACGATAATGACACATTTGCTTACTCCAACCATGCGACTGACCCTATCAGTGGTAAGCTCTTTAATGCGTTTGACCTGGTCCGCATTCACTTATTCGGTGCTGAAGACGCTGACGCGGATCCTACTACTAAAGTAACCGATTTACCAAGCTACAAAGCAATGCTTGATTTTGTTAACGACGACGGCGCAGCACCTATCTTGCTCGATAAAGAGCGTATGGCCGATATGGACTTCGAGGACATCACAGAAGACGAGGAAGACTTCCTCGAAAAGCTCAAACGTGACCGTCGAGGTACACCAGAGTCTGACGTGTTCAACTGCTTAGTCGTTCTTAAATATGACCCTGCATTAAGAGGACGCATACGCCTTGACGAATTTGCGCATCGGTTAGTTGTTACTGACGACTTGCCGTGGCGTGGCAAGGATGAAACCCCTTATTGGACCGATACAGACGATGCGTGCTTGCGTAATTATTTTGCTACGAAATACCTTATTAAGGGTAAAGGTATTATCGACGATGCCTTGCAGGAAGTAACGCAAGATAACAAATTTCATCCCGTACGTGAGTATTTAACTGGGGTAGCCTGGGACGGTACTTGTAGAGTCGATACTCTATTTATCGACTACATCGGTGCAGAGGATACTGAATATATAAGGGCTGTAACCCGTAAATGGATGTGCGGTGCTGTAGCACGCGTTATGAATCCGGGCGTTAAGTTTGATACAGCGATTGTATTATATGGTTCACAAGGTCTCGGTAAATCGTTAATCTTGGAGCGGTTAGGCCGTAAATGGTTCAATAATTCACTCGTGGATATCAAAACTAAAGACGCTTTAGAACAAATCCAAGGCTCTTGGATTAATGAACTCGCGGAACTTGCACCTACCTATAAGAATGATAATGAAATCGTAAAAGCCTTTATCAGCCGAACCTCTGACCGGTTCCGCTCACCTTATGGGAGGCGTACTGAGGAGTATCCTCGCCAGTGCGTATTCGCAGGTTCTACTAATAATCTTATGTTCCTTAAGGACCGAACTGGTAACCGCCGATTCTGGCCTGTCACAGGCGACAAAGATCGTAAAACTAAGAACGCCTGGGAGCTATTAAAAGAGGACATAGACCAATTATGGGCAGAAGCCTATTACTACTGGTCTGAGGGTGAATCCTTAGTTCTTGAAGGGGAACTTGAAGAAGAAGCCCTTAGAATCCAATTATCACACACTGAAGGTGGTGAACTTGTAGGTCTCATTGAGGAGTATCTTAATATGTTACTCCCGGAAGACTGGGAGACTCGCGATATCTTCGACCGTAGGGATTATATCCGTAATTATGGCGATGACGATAACTGTGGATCAGTGCAGCGGGAGCGGGTTTGCGCGCTTGAGATATGGTGTGAAGTGATGGAGGGGGACAGGAAGAACCTGCAGAACGCAAAAGCAAGAGAAATCATCGACATCTTACAATCTATTAAAGGATGGAGTCCTTATACAAAAGGAACTGGAAAAGCACGATTCGGTAAGCTTTATGGCCCTCAGAGAGCGTTTGTTAGGGATGGGACTGGACTTCTTGATGTCTATAAAAAGAATCACGAGAAGTAGGTGTGTCCAATTATTTGAGGTGTGTCCAATTTTTAAAATGTATATATGTTTGTAAAAATAATTATGCGACTCTATACATTGATATTTTTAGATAAATAGCAATAATTGGACACACCAAACACGTCTGGACACACTAATCGGACACGGGCAAAAAGCAGATAACTGCTAATCTAAATAGTAATATGTATCTAGTGTGTCCAATTATTTATATAAAAATAAAAAAATAAATATATGAATAATCGTATGTATACGTATACACGTAAAAAACCCGTATACGCGTATATATATATGTTGGAAAAATTTCGGGCACTTCGGACACACCCCCCCCCATAAATCCAGTAACCACGCAGGTTTGTAGGCGTGTCCGATAGTGTGTCCAGGCATTTATTGAGAACGAGGTGAGAATAATCGAAAAGGATATCGAGAGATGGTTAGGAATTCAACTCAAAAAACTGGGTTGCATATATATGAAGTTCGTGTCACCTGGAAATGACGGTGTACCTGATCGGATTGTAGTACTTCCTGGTGGCAGTGTCATATTTGTAGAACTCAAAGCAAAAAAAGGAGTATTGATGGCCAATCAAAGAGTACAAGTTGCCAGATTACGCAAACAAGGCGCCCTTGTATTCGTGATTACAGGGATGTTAGAAGCTAAGTTATTTATTGGTGATATGGAAAGGGTAATACATGAACTTTCATCCTCACGAGTATCAAGAAATAGCTATACAACGAATCATTGATCATACGCACTACGGACTGTTACTCGACATGGGTTTAGGTAAGACCGTTTCCACATTAATCGCTATTGAGCAGTTAATGTATGACTACTTTGATATCAAAAAAGTATTGCTTATAGCGCCTAAGAAGGTAGCCGAGTCTACATGGGCACAGGAGACCCAAAAATGGAGTGAGACAAGTCATCTTACGATAGCGTCGGTGTTAGGGACTGAAAAGGACCGCATCAAAGCTATTGAAAGCGACTCTGATATCTACGTTATGAACCGTGAGAATGTGCAATGGCTGTATGACTACTATTTCGAAAAACCAAAGCGGACATTTCCTTTTGATATGCTTGTTATCGACGAGAGTTCATCGTTTAAGAATCCACAGGCTAAACGATTTAAGGCGATGCGTAAAATGAGGCCTTTCTTCAAACGAGTGGTCATTCTCACTGGCACGCCTGCACCAAATACGTTAATGGATGTGTGGGCGCAGATGTATTTGTTAGATGGAGGTAAAAGACTAGGTAAAACCCTTACCGAGTATCGATTACGATATTTTACACCGGATAAGACAAATGGACATATCGTGTACAGCTATCGACTACTACCAGGTGGCGATAAAGCGATATTCTATAAGATGCAAGATATTTGTATGAGCTTAAAAGCTAAAGACTACCTAAGACTTCCTGAACGTATCGAAAATGTAATCACGGTAGAAATGAGTCCTAAAGAATGGGAACTCTATAAACAGATGGAACATGATCACGTACTTAGCTTAGTTGATGATGACGATGTAAGCGCATTAAATGCGGCAGCATTAGCAGGCAAGTTATTGCAACTAGCCAATGGGTCAATTTATTCAGATGATGGTGAAACTATCATCGTCCATAACGAGAAGGTCGAACGATTAAAAGAATTAGTAGATACCAACGAAGGAAAACCGATGTTAGTATTTTACAACTTCAAGCACGACCTGCAGGCTATTAAGGAAGCATTCCCTAAAGCCGTTGAATTAAAGACTGATGACGATGTAGCCGAGTGGAATAAAGGCAAGATACAAATGTTATTGGCGCACCCCGCATCGGCAGGATATGGACTAAACCTTCAAGCCGGGGGCAACATCATCGTCTGGTACGGGTTAACTTGGAGCTTGGAGCAATACCAACAAGCTAATGCGAGACTTCACAGGCAAGGACAAACACAACCTGTGATTATCCATCACCTAGTTACCAAAGGAACTATGGACGAGCAAGTCATGAACGCGTTAGAGCGTAAAGAAGTAGGGCAAGATGCACTACTAGAAGCTATCAAATATCGTAAAGAATTGTATAAGGAGTAGAACTATGCAAAGAAAATGCAGCAGATGCGGAGAAAAATATACGCTAGTTAAGGACGAAAAGTATTGTCCGGATTGTATGAAAATCATGACTCCTCCTGCACTAAAAGAAACACCAGACATAAAAATTACAAAGTGTGAAGGTTGTGGAATTGAGTTCTCAGTTCCTAAAGGCAGACCTGGACGACCTCCAAAATATTGTCCAGAATGTGTAACCAAATATTCTAAAAAGCCTAAAGTGGAAACACTTAAGAAAGTGAGCCACGAATTACAAAAAGAGGAAGTGGCCAAGCAGGAAATTATAGCTACAATTACTAAACATATTGAAGCTAAGCCGGCTACACACTTGACGACAATTAAGAAGGAGAAGATAGTGGCACCAGTTAAAGTATTTGCTAAAGAACATGACGTTGTTAATCATCCATCGCATTACACACGGGGAAATATCGAAGTAATCGACTTCATCGAAGATCAACAATTACCATATCATTTAGGAAATGTAGTGAAGTACATAGCGCGTGCTGGGTTCAAAGGTGATAAAGTAGAGGACCTAAAAAAAGCGCAATGGTATCTCAATCGATACATCTGTACACTTGAAAAAGGAGTTAGTAATTAATGGTGGTGGAAATAAGGGGACTTGTGAATGACTGATAAAGAGTACATGCTTCAGATATTACGAATTGATGACAGGATTGAATCCATCAATCGTGACATCGAAGCACAAATAGAACGCAAAGCGGATACTCTGTCAGCTACTGATTACAGCAAGGATAGGATATCCGGAGGTAGTTGTGGCGACTTATCAAATATCGTGGTAGGTATTGAGCAATGTGTTGAACTACAACGAAGAGAGATTGAACGTCTCAAAAATATTAAATCAGAAGTTCGCTGGGTGATTAGCCAAGTACGTCCAAATGAGCTGGCAGTTCTTTTGACAGAGCGATACGTGCAAGGAAGAAGCTGGAAAGAACTGGCACAAATCTTATACTACAGTGAAGCACGAGTACGCGGTGAGCTACATGATAGGGCGTTAGTAGAGGTAGGGCGAATTCGAGCCAAATTGAAATAGCGTTAACAATACAAAACGATACAAAACAGTACATCAATATGTGGTATACTGTAAGTGTGAAAGTTGGGAAACTTCACAGGAAATGAATAAGCAAAGGACGCCAAATGTATCTGGCGTCCTTTTACGTTATGCAGGTTTAATCAATATCATCATAGGGGGGCCTACTTGCTGGGCAAACACGATCCTTTCATATTATTTCGGGGCTGTAAAAAAATCGCGACGTTTCATAGATGTTATCCTCATATAAGAACATACTTAATCTACACAACCAACAATAAAACCTATGTACTTAACTATAACAACTTCCCCGTGATGATATTGATTAAGCCTACATTAATCCAATCCATAAACATTTACTTGTGCTTTAACTACTAACAGAAAGGAGAAAATAGTATGGCAGAAATTATTTGTCACGTTAAAGACTGCTTAAATAACAAACACAATAAATGTACTGCTAATGCTATTGTTCTTGGTGGTAAAGGTAATTGTAAATCTAAGAGTTTTGCAAGAAATGTAATGAGACATTCACGTAAACAACACTGGAGTGGGGGCATGTATGGGGACTAGACACTTGTTTATACCCGGGGCCCTTAAGGTACTCCGAACGAAAAATATTTTGCGTGGGTCATCCGAACCCCGCGAAATCGCTAGTTAGTCATTTTTCCGAACTGCTGTTCGGCTTCAAAATCGGTCAATTTTTGAGAGGAGGCGAGACTGTGACAAACGTATCAATAGTTGACGAATTGGTATCATCTAAAATTGTAGCAAAAGTACTTGGAATCAGCTCTCGGCGAGTCCAGCAATTGACGGAAGATGGTATCTTCAAAAAAGAAAAACGCGGACAGTATGACATTGCGAAGACAGTACAAGCATTTGTTTCGTATAAAACCGGAGAAAGTAAACTTGAAAAGAAAGCCCGTGAAGGTGGATATGATGCGGAACGAACTCTGTTAACTCGGACTAAACGGATGATCGAAGAAAACAAACTGAAGATTATGAATGGTGAATTGCACCGCTCTAATACCGTTAAAGCCGTAATGAATAGAATGCTGAATAACTTTAAAAGTAAGCTTCAAGCGTTGCCTTTAAAAGCAGCACCTAAAGTATTAGGTGAGACGAATCTATTAGCTATTCAAGACGCACTTCTTGATGAGGTTAACGAGTGTCTAACGGAATTGTCTGAATATGATCCAAACATGTTCCATGATGAGTCTGATGATATCATTGTGGACGAAGACGAGGCAGGTGAAAATGATTGAAACACACATGCAACTTATTTAAAGGAATAGCAAGTGTGCTAAAACCACCGCCAAAGTTTACTGCTTCAGAATGGGCAAATGCTAACGTGGTGCTTTCCACAGAGGATAGCGCCGAACCAGGGAAGTATTCCACCGATAGAGCCCCTTATCAAAAGGAAATGCTTGATGCGGTGAGTGACCCTGATGTTGAAAAAGTAGTATATATGACAGGTTCGCAAATTGGTAAAACTCAACTCATTAAAAATGTGTTGGGTTATTTTATTGACTACTTTCCATCACCAATTATGTTTATGCAGCCAACAAAAGATATAGCGAAGGAGTTTTCGAAAACTCGTATTGCTCCCTTTATTCGTGACACGAAAGTGCTTAACGATAAAATGGCCGATGTAAAATCTCGGGACAGTGGCAATACTGTATTGAATAAGACATTTCCTGGCGGTTATCTCACATTAGTCGGTGCAAATGCCCCAGCCGATTTGGCATCTAGGCCAATTCGTGTATTATTGGCAGACGAAATTGACCGCTACCCTGCATCAGCCGGCACGGAGGGCGACCCCTTGAGCCTAGCGGAAAAGCGTACTAATACGTTCTACAACCGAAAGCACGTGTACGCATCCACGCCTTTGGCCAAAGGTACCAGCCGAGTAGAGAAATTATATCTTGGAGGCACGCAAGAGGTCTGGCATATTAAGTGCCCCGCATGTGGTGAGTATGTGTATCCGTCTTGGGATAAATTCCACGATGACGAAGATGCAGGTAAGTATTACTTAGCCTGTGATCACTGCGGAACACTATCAGAAGAGTTTGAGTGGAAGAAACTTTATCGTGAGGGTAAATGGATTGCTGAAGCTCCAGAGAATTTGAAAAAGTATAATTGTCGTAGCTTTCACATGAATGCCTTTGGTTCACCTTGGGCCTCTTGGGGTAAACTTCAGGAGAAATACGAGGCCGCAACAAAACTTGGTACAGCCGGCGTTAAGACGTTCTTTAATACTGAAATGGGTATTCCTTATGAAGAGGATACCGAAACACTGCAGTCTGAAGAACTCTATGAACGTAGAGAGGACTACGGAGCAGAGTTACCAGACGGAGTACTACTCTTAACCTGTGGCGTTGATACGCAGGACGACCGTTTAGAGTGTGAGATTGTAGGATGGGGGAAAGATTATGAGAGTTGGGGTATACAGTACTTCAGACTTTATGGAGACCCTGCTTACGATGCAGTATGGAAAGAATTAGACGACATTATATTAAACCGTACATGGTCTTATGCTGATGGCAGAAAGCGTGGCGTATCCGTTACATGTATTGACTCCGGCGGTAGTAAGACTCAATCAGTATATAAGTACTGCTCAACTAGATGGCATAAGCGAGTTTACCCTATTAAGGGTGTAGGTGGTGCCGGCAAAGATTTGATTGACGGATTACCTACTAGGTTGAAGAAGTACAAGACTAAGCTCTTTAAGCTAGGTGTAGACACTGGCAAGGAACAAATCTATAGCGATTTGAACCAGGAAAAGGGACAGCCGAGGTATTGTCATTTCCCAAAAGATCACGAAAAAGGATATGGAAAAAAATATTTTGAGGGGCTGTTGGCAGAGATGAAAGTATCTAAATTAGTTAATGGCCATTTTAAAGAACAATGGGTGCTACGGCCAGGACGCAAAAGAAATGAGCCGTTCGATATTAGAAACTACAATCAAGCTGCTATTGCTATTATAAATCCAAACTTTGATGCCTTAGAGGCTCGGAGTAGTAAAGAGGAGTACACACCGTACCAGAATACATCGCGTGTAGTCAAAGTAGGTGATGCGTCAAAGAAGCGAACGAGACGACGAGTTAGAGGAGGAGGGATACGATTATGACAATCCTACAAAGGATTATGGAAGAATTAAATATTCGTGAAGTACACGAAATACCTACCGCTCTAACAAAGGCGTTGCTAGATTCGAATACCTGTTCGGTACTTTTGAAGGCGATAAAACCGCACTATTCATATGAAGCGTTACTTGCTGAATTTGAAGAACATAGTGCGGATAGAAAAAACTATATGCAAGATTACACGCCACAATGCGTGCTAGATATAATCGGAGGTATTACCCCTGGTGGTGATGTTCGCGACGTGTGCGCGGGAATAGGCGGACTGTCTTTGGCTAAATTTAAGATGGATAATACCGTGACACTAAGGCTTGAAGAGTATTCAAAAAATGCGATAGCCTTTATGCTACTCAATCTACTAATAGCTAATATAGATGCAGAAGTAGTAGAGAAGAACGTTCTTACAGGTGAGGAACATGCATACTATAAAGTAGAATCCGCAGTATCTGGCTTTGGCCAAGTATCTAAAGTGGATATGTTAGAGAGTAAAAAATATGACACTGTGATTAGCAATCCGCCATATAGTCAATCTTGGATTTCACAAATGGATGAACGCTTTGAAGGCTATAAGTTAGCTCCAAAGAGTAAAGCGGATTTTGCCTTTATACTTGACGGGCTTTATTCGTTAAATGAGTTCGGAACTGCTGCATTTATAATGCCACACGGCGTATTGTTCAGAGGGCAAGCGGAAGGCGATATAAGACGAAAGCTTATTGACAACAACCTACTTGATGCGGTCATAGGGCTACCGTCTAATCTATTTACAAATACAAGTATACCTGTATGCATATTGGTATTTAAGAAAAATCGAGCTAACACCGATATATTATTTATCGATGCGCAAAAAGACTTCGTTAAGCACAAAAATAAAAATATAATGACCGCCGAACAGGTGGAAAAAGTAATTAAAGCGTACAAGGACAGGGCAGATATAGAGCGATATTCTAGTAACATTAGTATGTCTACTATTTTAGACAATGACTATAATCTGAATATTCCACGTTACATTGACAGCTTTGAGCCTGAAGAAATACCGGATGCTGTACAGCTCGCTAAAGACTTGAATGAAATTAATAGAGAAAGTCGTGCTTTAGGATTGGAAATTGTGGAAATGTTAAAGCAATTAGTTTGTACAGATCCGGATTCACAGAAAGAACATGATGAATTTGTAAAAGAATTTACAGAGTTTTTGTTATCATCTGAAAGTGCTGTTACAGTCGAGGAGCAAGAAGCTGTGATAAAAAAAATAGAAGATGTTAAAAAGTATTTACTTCAAAAGATGTTCGCGTAATGTTAAGAAATTACAAGAAAATTAAAATTACGGAAGTTGCGGATATACTAGGGAGACCTAAGAAGGATCAAATATATCCGTCTGGCTGTATTTGCTTGCAAGTATCTGCTAGTAAAGGGGAGTTGGTGTATTTAGCTGAGGCGCAACAAGTTGATGCTAAATATGTAGTGATTCAACCACGAAACGCAATCCCTTATTATTTATTTTTAGTGATAGAAAAGGCAATGCCTGAATTTCTATATAAATATAGGCAAGGTCTAAATATATCAGCTCATGACATCAAACATATGGAGATATTGTGCCACACGGATGTGGAAACACAGGCTTTAATAAGCATGATGTTCCAATCTATGCATGGCACAAGTCTAAGCGCTCAGTTTGGGCGCTTTTTTAATGCGTGAAAGGAGGTGAAAGGATGGCAGAATGGACAATATATGAGGCGAAGGAGCATTTACAGGCCTGGCTGGATGCTGATTTAGCACTAGCGACCGGTAAAGAGTACACCATTGGTAATCGTCGGTTAACTCGTGCTAATGTGCAAGAGGTAAAAGACCGCATCAACTTTTGGCGAAATGAAGTAGCAAGACTCGAAAATAGACCTCGACGTCGTGCATACCGTGTCATTCCGCGCGATATATGAGTAAACGTACTAAGCAGATTATGAAAACTGCAGCAGGCAGATCTAAATCTACGCAATATTCTGGAAGCAAAACAAACTCCGGTTATTCTAATCATGGCGCAAACAGCTTTAAATCTAGCGCTAAAGGATACCTAGTTAACTCTCAAGACGCAAGGCATGATATCGATGCCAATTTTAGAATGCTACGGGCAAGGTCGGTAGACCTTCAGCAAGGTACGCCTATTGCCGCGGGCGCGTTAAAAACCAATAAGACTAACGTCATTGGTCCTGGCCTACGTTTTAAAGCCAATATCCGCTTTGAGGAGTTAGGGCTAACGTTTGACGAAAAGAACGCATGGGAACGTAAGACTGAACGCGAATTCGCTATGTGGGCGAAGCATTGTGACGCAAGAGAGCAAACTGACTTTTACGGAATTCAGGCGTTAGCATATTATGAAAGGCTCTTATACGGCGATGCGTTTGTAAATTTACCGCTACTAATCAATCAAGCGGATAAGAACCCGTATCCTTTACGGTTACAGATTGTTGAATCGATTCTTGTTGCTTCTCCACCGAAGTATACGGGACGGGAAGAAGACGAGAATAACGACGTAATTCACGGTGTTAAGTTCAACAAATACGGTGCTGCGGTCGGCTTTTATGTACTAAATAAACTGTACAACGGATTTAATGATGATCATGATTATACGTATATCCCAAAATATGGTGCACAAACCGGAAGGCGGAATATTATACAGGTTATGACAATTGAGCGTAGCGGCCAGTTGCGTGGTATTCCAATACTATCTCCAGTAATCGAGGATTTAAAAGTACTTAGCCGATACAATGATGCGGAAGTCATGAAAGTGTTAGTTAACGCATTGATGGCAATCTTTATCGAGTCCGAGTCTCCAGACGATATGGCGTTTGGGACCGGTATCGATGAGGAGGATCAAGTCGATTCCGAAAACGATGAAACAATCGAATTAGGCAATGGCACGGTCAATGTATTAGCACCTGGTGAAAAGGTTAGTGTTGCGGAAAAAACACCAATCCCAACGAGCTTTGCAGACTTTACATCATCTCTCATTAGTCATGTCGGTGCTGCACTTGAAATTCCGTATGAAATTCTTGTTAAGCACTTTGGACAAAGTTACTCCGCATCAAGAGCGGCGTTACTTGAGTACTGGAAATCTGTTGAAATGCAACGTTCCGAATTTATTACTCAATTTTGCAATCCTATTTACGAAGAATGGCTAACTATGGCTATTCTATTAGGTCGCATTGAAGCGCCAGGTTTCTTTGATGATCCAATCATTCGAGAGGCATGGCTAGGTGCTGAGTGGTACGGACCTTCGCAAGGTCAATTAGACCCAGAGAAGGAAGCTACTGCCGCAGAAATTCGTGTTAAGAATGCATTTAGTACTCGTGCCAAAGAAGCCGCAGAGCTCACAGGCATGGATTATGAAAATGAAATCTTACCACAACGTATTCGTGAACACCAATCTATGGATGAAGGAGGATTGTTGCATGAACAAGGACAACAAATTTCAGTTCAAAATTCGAACTCCGCTGGATCAGATTCAGGAAGCGGAGACAATTGATATTGACATTTACGGTGTAGTGATGAACGGGAAGGATTATTGGGGCGAAGACACTGGAGTTTCTGAAGTGATAGCTCGACTTAAAAGATTAGATCCATCTCAGAACATTGTATTACATGTTAACTCCGTAGGCGGCGAAGTGTCGGCCGGCGTTACACTTTATAATCGATTATGCGCATTACCAAATAAAAAATCTGTTATCATCGAAGGTTTGGCGGCATCTATTGCTTCTATTATTTCGATGGTGGGTGATGAAATTCATATGGCGTTAGGTAGTGAAATGATGATTCATAATCCGAGCGCTTATGTATTTGGGGAAGCAGCTGATTTTGAAAAAGCCGCCGAATCGTTACGCAAAACTAAAGAAAACCTTATCGATATTTACGAGGCTCGCACTGGGTTAACTCGTGAAGAAATTGCAGCCATGATGGATGAAGAAACTTGGTTAACAGCAAGGGAAGCATTAGAAAAGGGCTTCTGTACAAGTGTTGACGAGTCTTTACGAATGGTTGCTTGCCGCAAAGGCACTGACTTAATTGTCAATGGTTTGCCAATGAGTATGGACGTACTCAAAGGACTGCCTGTTGATAAATATGAAGAGAAAGGAGATGAGACAATGGAAGTAACTGCTGAATTGTTGCGTACGGAATATGCGGAAGTGTATGACGAAGTGTTTAATGCAGGTGTTGCTGCAGAACGTGCCCGTTTACAAGCCCTTGATGGGATTAATAACGAAGCGCGAGCAGAAGTGATTAATCGTGCTAAATATGAAACATACGCTACGGTTCAAGATGTAGCTGTTGAATTACTCAATATGCCACAACCAGAACCATCTGAACAAACAAATCAATTTCAACGAATGATTCAAGATGCAAATAACGCATCTAATAAAGTTAACACCGTCCCTGGTCAAGTGTTGGATGAAGATACCGACGAAGCGGACAAAACAATGAAAATCGTGGATCGTGTTATGAAAGCACGTGTTAAAAAATAAGGAGGGCAGAACATATGCCATACGTGGAAGAACAAAAGTTAGAGTATAAACCTCTAATTGCTGGTACACAAATGCCAGTTGTTACTAAAAAGGTAACAATCGGTCAAGATACTGCTGTAATTAAAGCGGGTACAGTATTAGAAATCGAAGCTGCTTCTAAAAAAGCTAAACGCGCGGACGCCGATGTATACGGTGTAGCCTTGGCTGATATCGATGCTACAAAAGGCGATGTAGTGGCAGAAATTGCTGTAACTGGTGAATTTGCTACAGCTAACTTAGTATTCAAATCTGGTAAAAAAGCGGAAGACTTCACAGCCAAAGCTGAAGCCCGCAACATTTATTTCCGTTAATAAGGAGGACACATGGATAATATTTACACACCTCAAACACTTGCTGCGGTGGTTCGTCGTACTCCCGATGTGCCATCCTTTTTGAAAGATCTATTCTTTAAAGACACAAAAACATTCTTATCTGAAACTGTTTCTTTTGACATTGTAAAAGGTCGCCGCACTATTACACCTTGGGTCGCACCAAACTCTACAGCGCCTTTGTCTCAACGTACAGGTGTAACAACTACTACTTATAAACCGGCGCAAAAGAAAGAAAAACGTGCTATCACTGAAAACGACATCAAGGTTCGTTTAGCAGGCGAGCAGCCATTTGCAGGTACGGTATCTCCAGAAGAACGTGCAATCCAACTCTTAGCGCAAGATACGCAAGAGTTGAAAGACAATTTGGTACGCTCCCAAGAAGTTATGGCGGCAGACGTATTATTCAATGGCCAAGCGCACATTAAGGGCGAAGGCATTGACGACGTAGTAGACTTTAACTTCACGAATAAAGAAGCATTATCCGGCAATGCACGCTGGGGCCAATCTGCTGCAGAAATTGTGGCCAACATCATTAAATGGAAAAAGAAATGCTTGAAAGCATCTGGCTTTAATCCGAATACCTTGGTCATGAACTCTGAAACACTAGAAGTAATGCTTTCCGATAAAAAAATCTTAGCGTTGTTCGATAATCGTCGTACAGAAATGGGTCTTTTACAATTTGAACAAATGGCAGAAGGCGCGACTTATGTTGGTTTCATGGGTGGCCAAATTCAATGCAATGTATTTACATATGATAACTACTATGTTGACCCAACTGATGGCCAAGAAAAAGAAATGGTACCTGCAGGTAAATTGTTGGTAGCTTCTGATATGGCTAAATTCACTAAATTATATGGTGCGAATACAATTATCCCTGGCGAAGGAATGGATTTCGTAACTTATGAAGGTGAATACGTAATGCGTCGATTGGTTACACGTGATCCAGATGCAGCATTCTTAGAATTGCAATCTCGCCCTATTTATGTCCCATTCGATGTAGATTCTTACTTCGTAGCGGATGTATTGTAATCTAATCTAAAGGAGGTAAGACTTATGCCAGTACAAGCTAAGCACACAATCAATACTGGAGATTATGTATATAATCCTGGTGAGATTATCTCCGATTTGACTGCAGAAGAAGAACAGCGCCTAATTGAATTAGGCGCTGTGGTTGCGGTTGAAGGTGATAATAGTAAAGTTAATGAAGACGATCCATTTGCGGTAGCGCTTGCAGTTATGACGAATGAAGATATTTCCAACTATGGAAAGTCTATCGGGCTAGAATTCGCTAGTAAAGCAACAAAGGCGAGCATGATTGCAGATATTCTTGCATGCGATGCGGATATTAATTTGGGACTTTTATCCGATGCGGCTCTCCGCGCGATGGCTGAAGCAGAACATTTAGAAGTTCCAGAAGACGCTACTCGCGAACAACTTATCGATTTCTTAGGTGAATAGAGATGGAGTTTAAAGACTTTGTGCAAAATGATATTGAAAAGGTATTTATCAATTCAAATGAATTTGCCGAGGTACACAACCTAAACGGTACGCAGTGCTATGCTGTGGCAGAAGGTCTTACTGACAAGCAACATGTTGAAATCATGGGCCAAGATATTGATGGATTGATTTACGATACGATAGTTGTACACGTGGCTAAGCAGGATTTACCTGAAGTACCGGAGTACAATCAAATCTTCCGTTTCAACGGTCGACTTATGTTGGTTCAATCATGCGAAGAAGATATGGGCATGCTGAATATTGTCCTTAGGGGGAATAATTCATGAGCGTAACTATTGACGTAAAAGGACTACGTGAGGGCCTAGTTAAGATAGACGCTCTTTCCGGTGAAACGAAAAGGGCGACATCAAAAGCTATCAATACCGCAATCCCTAAAATACGAAACACAATCGTTGATAAAACTACGCAGGATTACTTTATAAGTAAAGCTAACGTTAAGAAAACGATTGACGTGAAGCGAGCAAACCCCTCTGGGCTATCAGCATTTATTAGGTCTAAGGGCGGACCTGTTGCACTTACTAAGTTTAGAGTTACACCAAAACGCCCACCTAAGCGGAAAGATCGGACAGTCAAAGCTCAGGTAATGCGCAATGGCGGAGGGGGAACAATCCCTAATGCTTTTATTGCTCGCATGGGAAGTGGTCATATTGGGGCGATGTATCGTAAAGGTGCTGATAGATATCCAATAGGACAATTTCATGGGCCTGCAGTCCCAAGTATGTTAAAGAATGCTGAGGTATCGGCTTTTGTCGGTAATGTAGCGCAAGAGGAGCTGTTACGACAAATCGGAACCTCATTCGAAGAGTTAGTAAGGAAGTAGCAAATGACACCTACGCAATTAGCAACTGATTTAGGTACATTTCTAAAGCAGGTGCATGCTAACTATTTTAGTGATGATGCACAGGTAAAGGGGAATCCATTATTAGTTGTACCTGGATTTTTGAAAATGAAAGAATCATCCAAGGAGGACCAATATCCACATCTTGTTATTCGCATTAATAAGGTCGAGGATACCTTGCAGGGGTCAACTGTCCAACTATTTCTGATTCATGGAGTGTACTCTGAGGACGTGGAAAAGGGCTGGATGGAGATTACAAACTTTCTTGAAACAACAAGACAAGCGTTACTGGCCCATCCGGTTATTGCTAAGAGATACCGTTTAGTATTGGATGATAAACACGGAATTGATACCGATATTCCTCCGGATCAAGCCTATCCGTATTGGGAGGGATTTATGACCGTTAAATATGATATCGAACAAATACGAGAGGAGATGATTATCTAATGGCAAAAACTGATGAACTAGCGACGGTAGGAAACGAAATGGCCGAAGCTGTAGAAAAACCAGTTAAATATAATGATGCTAAACAAGTAATCTACTTAGGCCCTAATAGTGCAGAACTGGGCCTTACAACAGGAACAGTCTATATTGACGGGATTCCTGCCGTAGTAGGTGAAGATAAAGCAATGTTAAGACTATTGTTTGTGCCAATCAATAAGATTGCTGAAGCACAACAAGAATTAGCAACAGAAGGTACTGCAATGAGTGCAGCTTATCTTGAATTTAAAAAAGGAGGTCGTAGATAGTGGGAAACTATAGACACGGAATTTATACAAGAGAGGTCCCTACTTCTCTTATTTCTATGACAGAAGCTACGGCAGCCTTACCGGTGTATGTCGGCACTGCTCCTGTGCATTTAGCCACAGACCCAGCGGAAGCTAATAAAGCAGTATTGTGCTATGATTACGCATCCGCAACTACTCAATTCGGCTACTCTAAAGAATGGGATAAATACACATTGTGTGAAGCAATGTATTCTCAATTCTCTTTATTTGGAATGGCACCGGTAGTATTAATTAATGTTCTTGATCCTAAGAAACACAAGAAAACGTTAACTTCTACGCAAAAGCAAATTCAGAATAAAGTCGTAACTATTGAGGACCCTGTGCTACTTAACACGTTAAAAGTATCAGCTACAAATGGTGGTAATGCCTTAACTATCAACGTTGATTATACCGCTGTATATAATGAAGAAGGCAAATTGCTTATAGGCATTGTATCTACTGGGGCGCTAAATAGTGCAACATCTGTTTGGGTGACTTACGATTATGTAGACCCATCTATGGTAACTGCAGATGATATCGTGGGTGGCGTGGATACAGAGGGTAAACGTAAGGGTTTAGAACTTATCAATGAAGTATTCCCTCGCTTTGGTTTAATTCCTGGCAACTTATTGGCGCCAGGTTGGTCTCATAATACGCTCGTAGCAGCAGTTATGAAAGCTAAGGAAACTACTATTAATGGTATGTTCCAAGCTATGTCTTTATGTGATGCACCTACCGATGAAATTAAAAAAGCAACTGCAGTTAGTGAATGGAAAAATAAAAAGAACTACGTCGACGAACGTCAAATCTTATGTTGGCCAAAAGTAGCGTTAGCTAATCGCCAATTCCATTTATCCACACAACTCGCGGGTCTTATGGCTAAGACAGATGCTAAATATGACGATATTCCTTACAAGTCCCCATCCAATGAGTCCTTGCAAGCAGATAGTGCCGTATTAAAAGATGGTACTGAAATCTACTTAGGCCCAGATGAAGCAGCTTACTTGAACGGCCAAGGCGTTGTTACTGCGCTTAATTTCATTGGTGGTTGGAGAGCTTGGGGCAACCGTACAACTGCATATCCATCTAATACAGATGTTAAGGATTCCTTTATCCCTGTACGTCGTATGTTCAACTGGGTATCCAATACGTTGATTACCTCTTTCTGGTCTAAAATTGACGATCCAACAAATAAACGCTTGATTAATAATATCGTTAATAGTGCCAATGCCTGGTTAAATGGACACGTAGCATCTGGTGCACTTCTCGGTGCACGCGTTGAATTCTTGGAATCCGAAAACCCTACAACTGATTTGTTGAATGGTATTATCCGATTCCACGTGTATTTAGGTGTTCCGACACCAGCTCGTGAAATCGACTTCATCCAAGAATACGATCCATCTTACATGAGCACATTATTTAATTAAAAGGGAGGTAACTCATGGCTAAACATAGAGATAAGTTGATTGACTTTGCCATTTTTAGCTCTGGCAGAGAATTATATGGTTACGCCGATGTAACCTTACCTGATATTGAATTTATCAGTGATACAATCAAAGGCGCAGGCATTGCCGGCGAAGTCGATTTGGGTGTACTCGGCCAAACCAAGGCAATGAATATGTCCATTAAATGGAATACCATTGATAAGGATGTGACCGACCTTGCCAGTCAAAAAGTACACGATATTGAAATTCGTGGCGCACAACAATTGTATGATTCTGCTAAAGGCGAATTAGTACCGGAAGCAGTTAGCGTATACGCAAAAGTGATGCCGAAAAAAATCGGTTTAGGCAAGTTCGAACAGGCAAGTAAAACCGATACTTCTACAGAGTTTGAAATTGTGTATTTCAAAATGACTGTGGGAGGTAAAACTCGCACTGAAATCGATAAATTCAACTATGTTTGTGTAATCAACGGTGTTGATTACTTGGCATCTGTAAGGGAGGCATTGGGTAAATAATGGCTACATACGATCGCGAAAAGCTACTTGACGGCTTAAATAATTTAACTGGGTTTGACTTCACAAAGGCGGAACTTCGTGTCCGCCGTGAAGGCGATATGACTCCAGATGTTACATTTTCTAAAAGATTCCAAGCCGAAGTAGCGGCTATAGCTCTAAAGGAAAGTGCTAAAGTATTAATGACACTCCCTATCTCTGAATTCACAGAAATGTGTGCAGAGGTAAGTGTTTTTTTACTACGTGGTTCGGTAGAGAAAATGGGCCTTCTCCCGGACAGCAATGCAGACGAATTGCCCTCCGACTCAGAGAATGCGGGGGCATAAACTTTTGGATGTCTACTCCGATTGTTGAAATAGCCGATTGGATGGATGATTTAGAATTTGTTCTTGAAGATGAAAAGCGCTTGAAGGAAGAAGATGACTAATCCATCAAGCGCTTTTTGCGTATACAAATTTAAAAGAAAGGAGGAACTATGGCAGGTAAAGTATTCGAAATTGCTTTTGCTATAAATGGTGCCTTGGCGCAAAGCTTTAAGACATCTATGCAACAGGCCAAAGGAACATTGACGCAGTACGGTTCTAAAATGAGCGAACTGAAAACGCAACAAAAGGCGTTGGATTCTGCATTAAAGCAAGGTGTTATTTCGATGGACTCTTACCGAAATGCAACTGCAAAAGTCGGCAAGGAGCTTGAACAAACCGCCGCTAAGGACGCTAAATTGCGAAAAGCTATGCAAAATAAAATCGCTGCAGACGTCAATGCTAAAAGTGCGCGCAGTGATTTAGGTAGCACACTGGCTACTACTGCAGTAATGGCTGCTCCGTTCGTCGGGATGCTATCTAAAGCTGCAGACTTTGAGGCGGTAATGTCTAAAGTTAAAGCAATCACTGTATCTGACGATAAAGCTATGCAACAGTTAACGGCTACTGCTCGTGAACTTGGCGAAAAGACAATGTTCTCCGCAACACAAGCGGGCGAAGCTATGACATATCTAGGTATGGCGGGTTGGAACTCTCAACAAATCATGGCTGGTATGCCAGGACTTTTGAACTTAGCTGCAGCAAGTGGTACAGATCTTGCACGCACGGCGGATATCGTATCTGACGATCTTACTGCGTTTGGACTGAGTGCAGAACATGCAGGGCATATGGCTGACGTATTTGCTAAGACATCGACCAAGACAAACACAAATGTTGAGATGCTTGGCGAAACAATGAAGTATGCTGCACCAGTAGCCCATGCTTTCGGTGCTAGTTTAGAGGAAACTGCAGCACTTACAGGTCTTATGGCCAATAGTGGTATTAAGGCATCTGCTGCAGGCACGGCGTTACGTTCGGGCTTCTTGCGGTTAGCAGGTACTTCCGCTAAATCAACTAAAGCAATTGAGGACATGGGATTATCATTAAGTGAGGCTACGGCGCAGCAAGAAGAAGCAAGAGCTGCCTTAGCAAGTTTAGGCATTGCTATGGATGATACCGATGGACCTCGTAAGATGGGCGCAATCGTTCGCGATTTAGCGGATAAAACAAAAGATATGAGTAAGGAGCAAAAACTAGCTACACTTGCGACTATCTTTGGTACAAATGCCGCATCAGCTTGGGTATCTGTTATTGATCAAGGTCCTGACGCACTTGATCAACTGACAAAGGAACTTGAAAACAGTGACGGAGCCGCTGCTACTATGGCCGAGACCATGCAGAATAATGCAAGAGGTGCGATGGTTCGATTACAATCAGCGTCCGAGTCGGTGGCTATTTCTATTGGTAGTACGATGTTACCGACACTTGCTGAGTTGGGAGATTCTCTAGCCAATGAAGCCGCTTATGTATCTAAAGTAGCCGGCGAGCATCCAGAGCTTACTGAAGCAATCCTCAAAACAAGTTTTGCTGTAATGGGAATGGTAATTGCGTATAAAACGGTAAGAGCTATATATTACAGCGTTGTGGCGGCCAAAGCAGCCTACGTTTTGGCTACAAATTCAGAGACGTTGGCATCTGCAAGAAGTACTATTGCATCAGGCATCCATAAAGCAGCAATGTTAGGGGGTACAATTGCGACATACGCAGCAGCGGCCGCGCAGTGGGCGTTAAATGCGGCTATGACCGCAAACCCTATCGGGTTGGTTATTATCGCCGTAGTAGCTTTAATAGCAGCTTTTGTTTGGTTAGGGACACATTTTGAAGCGGTATCTGCGTTCTGTACTTCAATGTGGGAATCACCAACAGCGGCAATTATCGCATTCATGATGGGGCCTATAGGTTGGCTCATTTATGCAGCAATGGGCTTAATTGCTAACTGGGACCAAGTGAAAGCATGGTTCACGTTATTGTGGGAAGATCCTAAGGCCGCACTTAGCCAATTCTATGATTGGGTTATGAGTAAACTTGGGGGCTTATTTGATTGGATTAGTGAAAAATGGGAATGGGTTAGGTCTATTTTCAGTAAGCCAATTCAGGCACGAGTAGAAGGCTCTGCGACGGCTAATGGGCAATCCATCCAGCATAATGCAAAAGGCGGCATTTATGGGAAAGGTTCATTCCTTACTACATTTGCTGAAGAATCTGATGAAGCTGCCATTCCTATTAATGGTACTCCAAGGGCCAAGGCGTTGTGGCAACAAACTGGTGCTATGATGGGACTTTTGCCTGGTGAAGGTAATTCCGTAATTTCTGTATCTGCGCCAATCAACATTACTGTTAATGGTAGTGCGGATGCGAGTGCAGTACAACAAATTAAAAGTGCTGTAGGCGGAGCGATGGATGATCTAGAAGCACGGCTTGCTGAAATCCAAAACAGGAAAGGGCGTGTAAGCTATGCCTAGTAATTTACGCAACGTTACTGTCAAACTGCAGTATGAACACAAGGACATCACTCAAGACCTGGTTCCTTATTTAAAGGACTTTAGCTTTAACGACGTAATGTCGGGAGAAGCTGACGATATATCAATCACTCTGCACGATATAGATGAGCTTTGGATATCTGATTGGTTCCCTGAAAAAGGGGCGAAGTTAATTGCATCAATCGTATTCCACAATTGGAATAAACTCAGTGACGAGATTGAAATGAAATGCGGACAATTTGAGATTGACGAGATTACCTGCAAAAATCCACCTCACGAAGTCACTATAGGGGCGGTTAGTGTTCCAGATGAATCGAAATTAAGAGGAGAACTGAAGAGTAGGTCTTGGGAGAAGACAACTTTAAAAGCTGTTGCGGACGAGCTCACAAAAGGCGCGGGCCTCGAATTGTTCTACGATACGCCAGAAACAATAAATTTAGACCGAGTTGAACAATCGGACCAGTCAGATTTAGAGTTCTTGATGAAGGTCTGTAAGGATAATGGATTGGCATTAAAGGTTTCTGATAAGCAGGTGATTATTTTTGACGAGACAAAGTATGAACTGGAAAAAGTAGTTGCAACGCTAATCAAAGGGCCCATGCCTACAGAGCTTACGGAAGAACAAATTAAGGAGCTAGGGGAAATCATCCCTTACCAAGGTAGCTACTCTTTGAAGTCCTCCTTGAAGGATATATATTTGGGCTGTCACGTAAAGCATAAGAGTACTAAGCAGAAAAGCAATATTGAATATACATTCAAGGATCCGCACAAAACGCAAGGCAAGATATTGCAAGTTAATCAGGGATGTGAGACTCAGGCGGAAGCTGAACGTTTGGCTAAGAAAAAGTTACGCGAGAAGAACAAGAATGAAATCACCGGTTCGGTCACTATGATTGGCCATATTGTGTTGGCTGCATCTGCCACAATTAATTTAAAAGGATTCGGTAAATTCGACGGTAAGTATATCATTAGTAAATGCTCCCATAAGGTAGGGGGCGGATATACGCAAAGCCTAGATATAAGGAGGTGCTTAGATGGATATTAGTGTTGCCTTAAAAAATTTAATTCGCGACGGCATCGTATCTAGTACAGACCCTGCTTCTATGACTGCAAGGGTAACATTTCCGGACCGGGACGATTTAGTATCGTATCCACTCGAAGTACTTTCGCACGGGTCACAAGACAATAAACACTACTGGATGCCAGGCGTTGGCGAACAGGTATTATGTTTATTCCTGCCACAAAATAATAATTTGTCCCAGGGCTACATCTTAGGCACCACTTACAATGCCAAAGATAAGCCCTCTTTTAATGGGCAGAATATCCACGGCATCAAATTTGCGGACGGCTCGACTATCTCATATGATGCGGACGGAGGGGGTCTCGTAATTAATTGCACGGGTAATCTAACTATAAATGCTCCTTCGGGGGATGTGGTGGTTAATGGAATTAGTTTAGTATCTCATACACATGGTGGCGTCGTTTCTGGTGGCGGTAATACAGGGACGCCAAATTGATAGGAGGTGAGTAACATATCATTATTTAGTAAATTAGGCAGTACTGCCTCTAATTATAAGAAAAACCTTAATTCACAAGGTTTAAAGAATTTACAAAATACGCAATTAGGCGATGTGGCTTACTCTCGCCTATCTAATTTAGCCGATAAGTTTGGCCTGGGCGGATACTTACCGCAACGCCAATTAGGTAGTTTCGGGAGGATAGTGTTTGTTGCATCCTCGCATACGGTGCGTACGTTCGATGCATTGGCTCGAAATATCAACGCACGAACAGCGTCTCACGAAATCATAGGGCAAAAGCCAATACTTGAATTCTTGGGGCCTGATGCGGACGATATCACATTTACGATGAACTTTAATAAGTTATTGGGCGTTGACCCTTTAAAAGAAATTGAAGAAGTGTCCAAGATGTGCCGAGAAGGTCAAGCTGAGCAGTTGATCATCAACGGTAAGCCATTTAGTGAACACAAATTACTGATTACCAGTATAAGCGCAGCTATGAATACGATTGATAATCGAGGCAATGTATTATCCGCATCTATCAATGTAACGCTGAAGGAAGCTCCAGATATTCCTAAAGTTGTAATCACACCTAAGCAAGGAGGTGGTACAAATGCAAATTGACGTGAGCGCTCGTCTTGAAGGTATTGATTTTGCACCTAAGGATATTCTTACAGAAATTATTCAAAATGTACGAACCATTATTTCAACAACCCAATTTTCTGTACCCCTTGATAGACGATTTGGCATTGATGGCACTGTCATTGATTTACCTTTACCGGTAGCAATGGCCAGAATATCTGCAGAGGTGATTCGTGCAATTACTGAATATGAACCACGATGCAGAGTTGTGTCCGTAGACTTCGAGAGCACTGCCACAACCGATGCAGAAGAAGGGCATTTGCTGCCTAAGGTATCAATCGCAATCAAAGATGAATGGCTAGAAGGGGTAGGCGGCTATGAAGCAATATAGAACCATCCAAGGTGATATGTGGGACAGTATAGCCTTTAAAGTATATGGAAGCGAAGCCTATATGAACGTACTATTAGAAGCCAATCAAGAGTACGCTCAATATGTGATATTGCCCGCTAATCTTATTTTGAGATGCCCTGATGCAAATATAAGGGCATCTATTAATTTACCACCGTGGAGGCGATAATAATGAATTTACCTGAAATCAACTTTGTTAAAGCAGATAAAGAATCCGTCGAAAAGGAAATATTCGCCCTCTACACTTCTGTAACTGGGCGAAAATTAGCACCAGCAGACCCGATTCGTTTGTTTTTATTAGTAATTACTAACTTAGTGATTTTACTGCTTAATCGTATCAATGATACTGGCAAGCAGAATTTACTAGCTTACGCAAGAGGCGATAATCTCGACCACATAGGCATTGCACTTGGTGTAGAACGTTTACAAGCCACCGGCGCAGTAACAACTATGAAGTTAACCGCATCAATGGCGAGACCTGAGGGAATAGCGATCCCTAAAGGTACTCGTTTCACGGCGGGGGATAATGTGTTCTTCGCTACCACAGAACCTTACTATTTGTCAGCTACGCAAACAACAATAAGTGTAAAAGCGGTTTGTACAGAATTATCCGCTAAAGGTAACAACTATCCAGTGGGGGCAATTACCACGCTCGTTGATCCAATTCCATATATTGCAAGTGTATCCAACACTACAATCTCCGAGGGTGGCGCTGATACGGAAACAGATGACGCATTCCGTGAACGAATACGAGAGGCGCCTGAAAGTTTTTCTTGTGCAGGTGCAGAGGGGGCGTACGAATTTTTTACAAAAAAAGCATCCGCCCTTATCAACTCCGTAAAAGTGGTGTCGCCTAAACCAGGTGATGTGGTTGTATATCCAGGCCTCGTATCTGGTGAAATAGCAAAGGAAGAAATCCTCAAATTAGTGGAAACCGCACTTACTGATAAGAAGGTACGGCCACTCACTGATAATGTATCAGTAAAGGCGCCTACAGCTAAAAACTATAGTATAAACTTGCAGTACTACATTGATTCCGATAACGCCTATTATGCGGATACAATTAAAACTCGTGTTGATGAAGCTGTCACAGATTACATAAAATGGCAATCTGCAAAAGTAGGTCGTGATATTATACCATCTGAGTTGATTCGTCGCATTATGGAAGCTGGGGCAAAGCGGGTTACTGTGACGTCGCCTACTTTCACCGTTGTTAAGGATGGGCGCAAAGAAGATGGATATCAAGTTGAGTTAGCACAATGTACAGGAAAGACAATCACCTACGGAGGCGTGGAGCATGAATAATCTTTACGATTTCAATTTAAAGGATACGTTGCCTAGTTCAATTGTTAATGATGAAAATGTCCAAGCCCTCGCAGAAGTTATCACTTTGCGCTTTATTGATCTCATGCCGGCTATCGATAGGCTAACTATACTAGCGCATCTAAATGAGCTAAGTTCTCCTATTTTAGACGAGGTAGCTTGGCATTTGCACGTTGATTTTTACGACGAAGCAGCAACTAAAGAACAAAAAATTAGACTCATTCTTAATTCAATTAATTGGCATAGAAGAAAAGGAACCGTTGGGCTTGTAGAGGAAGCCATCGGCGAGTTGTATTCGGAATGTGAGGTTATTGAAAACTGGGAATATGATGGGGGACAACCCTATCATTTTAAATTACAAATGACCGGATACATGATGACTCCTAATATTCGTGAAAGAGTATTGCGGATATTAGAATTCGTTAAGAATAAAAGGTCTTGGCTAGATAGCATAGAGTATGTGCACGAAATAAACTCTGGCGGAATCTATATTGGAGGAGTAGCTACTTCAGCTGGAACTGTGGTAATTGATCCGTCTCTAAAAATAACTATAGGCCCACAAGTTCAGAATGTTTATATTGGGGGCGTAGCTACTACTTATCAAATTATTCATGTTTAGGAGGTACAAATGGCAAAATATCCTGCTGTCATTACAACAATGGCAGGTACTAACGCAACAGCAGGGGCTAACGCGAGTAAGCAAGCCCTAATTTTTACGAAAGTCGTAATCGGTGCAGGTGATCCTCCTGCATCAATTGCCCGTGCTACTGGGCTAACTGATAAACGACTAGAACTACCTATTACGAAAAGCACTAAGTCCGGTGATGGACAATTTACAGTTCAAGCCTATTTATCAAATGCGAATTTAGGAACCGGTTTCTACGCTCGTGAAATTGGGTTAATGGCCAAAGTAGGCGAATCTGGACAAGAAGTGCTTTTTTCCTACACGAACGGCGGAAGTTATGTAGATTATATACCTGACAAGACTACACCGATGGATAGCTACATATTTACTATTACAACAGTGATTGGGAATGCCGAAAAAGTACAGGCTATTGTACAAGATAATGGCTATGCAACAATTCATGATTTAGAGGAGCACAATAAATCGGCTAATGCACACCGAGCTGAGTTCGATAAGAAACTTGATATAAATTCTAGGCAGTATATAAAAACGCTTGCTAAGCATAATCAAGGCTTACAAGTGACCAGGGGCGATAACTCTCAAGAAACCATCGGATTTATTACAAGTAACTATAATGATAGCGATACAAATAAAGTTCTTAATCTAGGTGCACTTAAAAGTATTTTAGGGCAAGGCGGCATCGTGGCATCTAAACTCGATCGAGATAATGGATATGTAAAATTCGCCAATGGCTTTATTATCCAATGGGGCTTATCTTGGTTTGACAATCAAAATACGTATAAGGACATCGCACTACCAATTAGCTGTAGCGTATTAGTTGCTCTTGTGACTGACGATATATCCAATGTTGCTACGAGCGGTGATGAATATTTCGTGTCCTGGAATAGCGGCTTTTCCAATAATAACAGAACCTCTATTCGTTTCTTAGCACATAGAGGCAACGCTGGTAGCTTCACATGGGTTTGTATCGGGAAAGTATAAGGAGGGCTAACAATGAACCAATATGTATTTGTACTAGATGCACAAGGTAAACGTATTACCTCATTTGTTGATAACACAATAACGCAAGATGAATTACTGGCAACTGCTAAACAAGAATACCCTAATGCTGCTGAATATATTTACTCTGCAGACGGTGACAGTATGTTAGATGAATTTATGAGCGGTAAATTGTATGTAGACGGTCAATTTGTAGAAGCTCCAGTTCGTGAGTTAACAAAAGCTGAAAAGATTGCGGAGATTCGTTCTTACTATAATCGTCGTTTCGAAACACTAGACCAGGCATTAATACGCAGACGCCTAGCAAATGGCGACATAAGCGATTTGCAAGAACAATTTAAAAAGATTA
>ERZ772940.134-NODE-134-length-41220-cov-29.5025_pt1 | contig 41220 bp, 40 predicted proteins | sample MGYA00511682_ERZ772940 | MGnify/ENA primary metagenome ERZ772940 (study PRJEB29015, sample SAMEA2737922) | human oral metagenome | biome: human oral; feature: human-associated habitat; material: dental | place: China | collected 2031 ... | reverse complement strand
GCCGCTGCCGAGCGGGCCCAGCAGCGGCGCAGCGCCCAGCTGGCGGTCGCCACGCACGTGCGGGACCAGGCGCGCGCCGCCGCCGAGACGGCGCGCATCAGTGTGCAGCAGGCGACCGATGAGCGTGCGGCCATCGAGGCCGAGCGCTCCCAGGCTCTGGCCGCCACCAACGAGGTTCGCGAGGAGATCGACCAGCTGACCAAGGAGCTGGGCAGCCTCACCGATGCCGCCCACCGCGAGGAGGTGGCCCGGGCCGAGCAGCGCATGCGTCTGGAGGGCCTGGCGGAGCGCGCCATGAACGAGCTCGGCCTGGAGCTGGACCCCCTCGTGGAGGAGTACGGACCGCACATGCTTGTTCCCGAGCTCATCGAGGACGCTGATGCTGCCTCCGTCTCTGACTCCGACTCCGCCGCGGACCAGGACACTGCTCAGGCATCGGTCGGCGGCGCAGGCCACCCGGGCCGTCCCTACGTGCGCTCCGAGCAGGAGAAGCGCCTGGCCAAGGCCTCGCGCGACCTCGCCCGACTCGGCAAGGTCAACCCGCTGGCCCTGGAGGAGCATGCGGCCCTGGAGCAGCGTCACCAGTTCCTGGCCGAGCAGCTGGCTGACCTCAAGCGCTCGCGGGACGACCTGCTGAGCATCGTTGAGGAGATCGACACGCGGGTTCAGGAGGTCTTCGCCCAGGCCTACGAGGACACTGCCCGTCAGTTTGCCGCCGTCTTCGATCGGCTCTTCCCCGGCGGGGAGGGGCGGCTGGTGCTCACGGATCCCGATGACATGCTCACCACCGGCATCGAGATCGAGGCGCGCCCCGCCGGCAAGAAGGTCAAGCGGCTGTCCCTGCTCTCAGGCGGGGAGCGCTCGCTAGCCGCCGTGGCCCTGCTGGTGGCGATCTTCAAGGCGCGGCCCTCGCCCTTCTACGTCATGGACGAGGTCGAGGCGGCCCTGGACGACACGAACCTGGGGCGGTTGCTGGAGATTTTCACCGAGCTGCGGCGCTCCAGCCAACTCATCATTATCACCCACCAGAAACGGACCATGGAGGTGGCCGACGCCCTCTACGGCATCACGATGCGAGACGGGGTTACCAAGGCCGTCTCGCAGAGGCTGGCCCAGCCCGACCGCGGGACGGCTGTGACTCCTGATGCCTGAGTGAAACTTGATGAGAGTGTGATAGACTGCTGACAATGTGACCGTCGTTTTCAGATACGAACCATTGTTGTGTCAGGAAGTTGTCAGGTTTGGTTGTTGATTGGACGACAAGTGCGTGCAAAGTCTGGTCAGATCGTATTTCGCAAGGCAGAATCCTAGCTATGGGTGTCATGATTCTTCCTCTCGTCGTCGTGCTGGTTGCCGGCCTGCTTGTGCTCGGCATGGTTTGTGCTGAGCGCTTCCCGGTGCGCTCCTGGCCCTCGCGCATTCGCAGCGTGGTCCGCAACTCTCAGGAGGTGCGCATGGAGGAGCAGGACGTCGAGGTTGAGGTGGTGCCCCAGGAGGTCAGCCTGTCCGACCTCATGACGCGTGAGGGGCCGGCGGTCTATGCCGGGACCGAGGGCTTCGGAGGCCTGGTCGGCGTCGTCGGAAAGGCGATGGACGCTGCGGAGAGGACTCGTGGCTCCGCCGGCTCCCGGCGTCGCGCTCATGTGCATGAGCCGGCAGCCGGTGGGCTGTCGCAGCCTCAGAGGTGAGTGGCGGCGGTAGCCTCGTGAATACCGCGGTGGACACTATTTTCACGACTATGCGGTGCCGCGGTGACGCTGCTTCTGGGTGAATTCCTGGCCCTGGGAGATTGCCGCTCCGATACCCTCTCGCACTTTCTCTCACTCCCACGGTCCCGAGCTGTTTCGGTCTAAGAGCGACACAGCTCATCGGGTAATGCGGCTACGAGAACGCCTCATCCTGCAGCGCGCCCACGAGCGCGCTGCAGTTTTCTTCATGCCGTAGCCACGCCGCACGCCCAGGGTCCTCGCGCCTTCTTCGGGTGAGAGGCGACCCGGGCAGGCCGACCCCGCCACAGGGGGCCCGTGATCGGGCATGATGGGTCCATGGAACCGATCCTCATCGTCCTCGGCATCATCCTGGTCATCGTCATCGCAGGAGGGTTGTGGCTCTACGCCGGTAGACGGCGGGGCCGGGTCTCCGACGAGATCAGCGCCCACAAGCCGATGTCCGTGGAGGATCTCCTGCCCTCTGAGGGTGAGGAGACCGACGAGGAGGGCGTCACCGAGCCGGTTGCGACGCTGGAGTCTCCCGAGTCCATCCCCGGCCGCATGCAGCGCCTTCGCGCCCGCCTGGCCGGCGCCGGCGGCTTCGGCAAGGCGGTCCTGTCCGTCCTGTCCCGAGGAGACCTCACCGAGGAGGACTGGGAGGAGATCGAGGACACACTGCTCACCTCCGACCTGGGCATCGAGGTGACCACCTCACTCATGGACGAGCTGCGCACCCAGGCCAAGGTCCTGGGAACCTCCGACCCCGAGGCGGTCCGCGCCGTCCTGCGCGCCGAGCTGCTCAAGCTCGTCGACCCCTCCCTGGACCGCTCCCTCAACCTGGAGCGTCCCACCCCGACCGAAGGGGCCCAGGGGAAGCCCGCGGCGGCCATCCTCATGGTGGGGGTCAACGGCACCGGCAAGACCACCACCTGCGGCAAGCTCGCCCGCGTCCTGGTGGCTCAGGACAAGACCGTCGTCCTGGGGGCGGCCGACACCTTCCGTGCCGCGGCGGCCGAGCAGCTGAGCACCTGGGGCGAGCGCGTGGGTGTTGACGTCGTTCGCTCCGAGAAGGAGGGAGCCGACCCCGCCTCAGTCGCCTACGACGCCGCCCGCGAGGCCGCCGCCCAGGAGGCGGACGTCGTCGTCGTCGACACCGCCGGGCGCCTGCAGAACAAGGCCGGCCTCATGGACGAGCTGGGCAAGATCAAGCGCGTCATGGAGAAGATCGCCCCGGTCGGCGAGATCCTTCTGGTCCTGGACGCCACCACCGGCCAGAACGGCATGCGCCAGGCCCAGGTCTTCTCCGAGGCCGTGGGCGTCACCGGCATCGTGCTCACCAAGCTCGACGGCACCGCCAAGGGCGGCATCGTCGTCACCGTCCAGAAGGAGCTGGGCGTGCCCGTCAAGCTCGTGGGCCTGGGGGAGGGCGCCGACGACCTGGCCCCCTTCGACCCGGAGGGCTTCGTCGACGCACTGCTGGGCTGAGCCCGCGAACCGACGCGCCCCAGCGAACCACGCCGCAACGCCCCCGGTCACCCGCCTCGTCTCAGAGCGTGGGTGGCCGGGGACGTTTGGGCCAGTCGAACGAGTCTTCCGTGCTCTCGTCCTAGCCAGCGCTACTCAATGATCCAGCCCTTCTGGGCGGCGATGTGCACCGCTGCGGCGCGGGTGGGCGCACCGGTCTTGGCCATGGCCTGGGACAGGTGGTTACGGGTGGTTCCCTCCGAGAGATGGACCCGCCGGGCGACCTCGGAGACGGTGGCGCCGTCGGCGGCGGCCTGAAGCACCTCGGTCTCCCTGGCGGTCAAGGGAGAGTCCCCGAAGATGAGCGAGTCGGCGGCCAGCGCCGGGTCGACGACGCGCAGCCCGGCATGGACCCGGCGCACCGACTCGGCCAGCTCGGTGGCCGGAGCGTCCTTGACGACGAAGCCGTGGGCCCCGGACTGAATGGCGCGCCGCAAGAATCCGGGGCGCCCGAAGGTGGTGACGATGAGGACCCTTGTGGCCGGCAACCGCTCCAGGAGACTCGCGGTCGCTCTCAGCCCGTCGGTGCCGGGCATGTCGACGTCCATGAGGACGACGTCGGGCCGCTGCTCGAGCGCGACGGGCAGGACGTCGTCCCCGTTGCCGACCTGGGCGACAACCTCGATATCGGTCTCCAGGGCGAGCAGTGCGGCCAGCGCCCCGCGCACCATGGCCTGGTCATCGGCCAGCATCACTCGGATCATCGCTCAGCTCCGTTACTCAAGGTTCCTCAAGGCCGACGACATGAGTGCTCGCCGGAGTTCGGGGTGCGCGCGACCGGGTCACTGGCTCGCGTCGGGCGCCATAGGTGAGGATAGACGGCGGGCGCGTACTCTCAGGACGGTGCCGCTGCCACTGGAGGGAGCCTCGATGGTGAGGTCGGCGCCGTTGTCCTGACAGCGCTGGCGCAGCCCCTCCAAGCCGTGACCGTCGCCGGTGCCGGCCGAGTTCAGTCCGATACCGTCATCAGCCACCTCAATGGAGTCGGCGCTCAGGCTCACCCGGCAGTGTGAGGCGTGGGCATGGCGCACGATGTTGGTCACGCCCTCGCGCACCACCCAGGCGAAGAGCTCGCGCAGCTCGGGATCGACGACCTCGACGGTCAGCGGTAGGTCGGCGCGGACACCGGCCGAGGTCAGGACGTTCGTGGCCCGGGCCAGCTCGCCGGCCAGGCTCAGCTCGCGGTAGCTGTTGACGGTGGCGCGCACGTCGGCCAAGGCGGAGCGTGCCAGGGACTGAACCTCGGTCAGCTCCGCCCTGGCCTGATCGGGGGCGGTATCGACGAGCCTGGTGGCGAGCTCGGTCTTCAGAGCGATGACCGTCAGCGAGTGCCCCAGGATGTCGTGCATGTCCCGGGCCATGCGGTTGCGCTCCTCATCGATCTCCAGCTCGTGGGTGCGCTGCTCCAGAACGCGGGCCACCCGCCGCTGCTCCATGATGTAGCGCCCGAAGACGCAGGCGCCGCCCGCGCCGAGCAGAGCGATCCAGGCGCCTTCACTTGCGGACCAGGAGGGACTCATCCTGGGAACGAGGAAGAGGGTGCCAGCGAGGATCGCGATGGGGCCGATGGCCGCCTGCCAGGGCAGGGAGAAGGCCAGGACAACGGCCAGGAAGACCACCAGCTGCAGGCTCTGAGGCCCCACGCCGAGGGCAGCCCCGATCGCTGTGAGCGCTCCGACAACGATCAGCAACAGACTCAGGCGGCCGGGCCAGGTCAGGCCATGGCGCACCCGTCTCACGCTGAGCGAGCAGGCGGCGTACAGGCATGCGCAGGAGACAACGGCGCTGACAGCGCCCCAGACCCCACCGTTGGATCCTTGGGCCAGCCCCTCCTTGACGACCGGAATCATGGAGGCGGCCCACACGATCCCCCAGCCGACCGCCACAACGCGGGTGCGGCGCGCCCGCGCCTCGTCGGGGGACAGGGCGCGGGCGGTCATGGACGAGATCGTACTCATTCTTGGAGCTCTAGACCCGAGCAGTGTCGCGGCCCATCCTCCAGGCGGCCCCGCCCAGGAAGACGGCGAGCCAGGTCAGCACGTTGACCACCCACCACCAGGAGAAGCTCTCGGCGCCCATGGGCCACAGCGCCAGGTTGTGCAGCCCGTACATGGGGGTGAGGCTGCCGATGCGGTCCATGGTGGAGCCCGGCGTCAACGGGATGAACATGCCGCCGAGGAAGGCGAGCAGGGCCATGAGCGGGCCGACCACCTGCATGGCGTTGTCGGAGGGAAGGAGGTAGCCGACGAACAGTCCGAAGGCGACGAAGACCAGGGAACCCAGCCAGATGATGAGAGCCGAGGAGATCCAGACCCTCTCCGGCATCTGCGCGTGACGCAGGGGGCCGCAGGCGTAGACGGCGCCGATGGCCAGGGCGCTGATGAGCATCCCCACGATCGCCTTGACGGTGATGTAGGCGATGGGCTTGAGCGGGGTCAGGCGCAGCTGGCGGCTCCAGCCCGAGGCCCGCTCGTTGCTCACGGCCGCCCCTGCCCCGGTGGTGGTCATGAGTGCGCCGTACAGGGCCATGCCAATCATCATGTTCGCCACGACATTGCCGTTGCCGTAGGGCGTGGCGGAGTAGTCAGTGGTGGTGAACATGAGGAAGAAGGCCACCGGTAGGACGATCGAGAAGATGACGGAGCGACGGTTGCGCAGGCGCCGGCGCACCTCGAGCGACAGCAGGGGAAGGCTCAACCCGCCCAGAGGGGGCGTGGTGCGGGAGGACAGATCGAGGTGGTTGACGGCTGATGAGGCGGAGGAGGACTCAGAAGAAGACATATCGGTTCCAGTGGAGGACGTGGGAGAAAGAGTGGCGGTGCTGCTGGTGCGAGTCATGCTGACGCTCCCAGAGTGGGATCTGCGGCGCCGTCGCTGGTCAGGGCCACGAAGGCGTCCTCCAGACCCCGGCTGGTGATCTCCAGGTCCTTGGCCAGGTGATCGCTGAGGAGAAGGACGGCAACGGCGTCGGTGTCGGTCGAGGTCAGGGTGAGCGTGTTGCCCAGGATCTCGACGTCGTGGATCCGTCCACGGGTCTGCAGGTCGGTCAGGGCGCCGCGCAGCCGCTCAGGAGCGCAGGTCAGGGTGGCTCGCAGGGAGCGGCCGCTCACGGAGGCGCGGATCTCGGCGGCGGTGCCGTCGGCGATGATGCGCCCATGACGCATCAGGACGATCCGGTCGGCGAAGGCGTCGGCCTCCTCAAGGTAGTGCGTGGCGAAGACGATGGTGCGCCCGCGCTCGGCGTCGGCGTGGATGGCCTCCCAGAAGCTGCGGCGCCCCTCGACGTCCATGCCTGTGGTCGGCTCATCGAGGATGAGCAGTGCCGGATCGCTCACGAGCGCCATGGCGAAGCGCAGGCGCTGCTGCTGGCCCCCGGAGCACTTCTTGACGATGCGCGAGGCGAAGTCGGTGACGCCCGCGCGACGCATGGCCTCCTCGGCGTCGGTTCGACGGGAGAAGAGGCTCGCCGTCAGCTGCACCGTCTCACGCACGGTGATATCGGGCAGGAGGCCTGCGGTCTGCATGACTGCGGCGACCAGGCCCCGGTCGACCGCCTGGCGCGGGCTCATGCCGAAGACTCTCGCATCGCCCCTGGTGGGGCGGCTCAGTCCCAGGATCATGTCGATCGTCGTCGTCTTGCCGGCGCCGTTGGGGCCCAGGAGGGCGACGACCTCGCCGGGGCGGATGGTCAGATCGACACCGTCGACGGCGGTGACCTCACCGAAGGACTTGTGCAGATTAGTCAGTCGGACGGCGTCCATGTGGTCCGTCCGGGGGTCTTCCGGGACGGAGGCCTTCAGGCCGGTCCGAGGCGTTGCTGTGCTCATGGCTCAAGACTCGTCCCACGTCGGCTGCGGTCCATGGCCCATCAGTCACCACTTGCTCATGACATATCTCAGGGGTCGCCAGATGGTGAAATACCGCAGGATACCGGGAGAAAACCCGCGTTCGGAGTGGGGGTGGGCCTCGACGGGAGCCAGGTCCCTGGGACATGACGCGGGGGACGTATCCGGCTGGAGAGTGTGGGCTCAGTCCCGGTCCGGGCACGGGGGAGAGGACGGGCCCGTCTTGCCGCTATCCTGGGTCACAGTCGAGGTGAGCGCCATGGCCCATGGGCATGGACGCTCCACCCTCATCCGCCCTGAAGTCTCCCGACCAATGCGCCCCACGGCGCCAGGAAGGACCATCGCGTGTTCGGCAACCTCTCCGATCGCATCACCGCCTCCTTCAACCAGCTGCGCGGCAAGGGTCGTCTCACCGAGGCCGATGTCAACGCCACGGTCACCGAGATCCGCCGAGCCCTCCTGGAGGCCGACGTCGCCCTGCCCGTGGTGCGCGCCTTCACCGCAGCGGTGCGCGAGAAGGCGGTCGACGCCGCCCGCTCCCAGGCCCTCAACCCGGGCCAACAGGTCGTCAAGATCGTCAACGAAGAGCTCATCGAGGTCCTGGGAGGCCAGACCCGGGAGATCCACTGGGCCGACCGCGGCCCCACGATCATCATGCTCGCAGGCCTCCAGGGTGCCGGTAAGACCACCCTGGCCGGAAAGCTCGGACGCTGGTTGCGCGACCAGGGCAAGCGCGTCCTGCTGGTGGCCTCCGACCTCCAGCGCCCCAACGCCGTCACCCAGCTGAGCGTCGTCGCCGAGCGCGCCGGGGTGCACGTGTGGGCGCCCGAGCCCGGCAACGGCGTGGGCGACCCGGTGGCGGTGGCCCGCTCCGGCGTCGAGCACGCGCGCACCAACGGCTACGACGTCGTCGTCGTGGACACCGCCGGCCGCCTGGGTGTGGACGCCGAGATGATGGACCAGGCGATCCGCATCCGCGATGCCGTCTCCCCCCACGAGATCCTCTTCGTCCTGGACGCCATGGTCGGTCAGGACGCCGTCAACACCTCGGTCGCCTTCCGCGACGGCGTCGGCTTCACCGGCGTGGTCCTCTCCAAGCTCGACGGCGACGCCCGCGGCGGTGCGGCCCTGTCCGTGCGCGGCGTCACCGGCGCCCCGGTCCTGTTCTCCTCCACCGGTGAGGGCCTGACCGACTTCGAGCGCTTCCACGCCGACCGCATGGCCTCGCGCATCCTGGACATGGGTGACCTGCTCACCCTCATCGAGCAGGCCGAGCGGACCCTGGACCGCCAGGAGGCCGAGGACGCCGCCGCCAAGCTCGCCAAGGGCACCTTCACCCTCGACGACTTCCTGGGCCAGCTGCGCCAGATCCGCAAGATGGGCTCCATGAAGAAGCTCCTGGGCATGATGCCCGGCATGGGGCAGATGCGTGAGGCCCTGGACAACTTCGACGAGCGCGAGGTCGACCGCATCGAGGCGATCGTGTGCTCCATGACGCCCGCCGAGCGCAAGGACCTGTCCATCCTCAACGGCTCTCGCCGCAGCCGTATCGCCAAGGGCTCGGGGACCACGGTCCAGGCCGTCAACGAGCTCGTGGACCGCTTCGAGCAGGCCAAGAAGATGATGGAGGCCATGGCCTCCGGCGGCATGGGCGGACTCGGTGAGGGCGGTCCCATGCCCGGCATGGGGTCGCTGCCCGGCATGGGCAAGCACTCCAAGGCCCGTCAGGCCCCCAAGGCCAAGCGCGGCAAGGGCGGCAAGAAGGGCCGCAGCGGCAACCCCGCCAAGGCCGCCCGCCAGGCCAAGGAGGCCGCCGCCGCCAAGCAGGCCAGGATCGAGGGCGGTCAGGGCGACGCGCCCGCAGCCGGCTCCTCCTTCGGGCTCGGCGGTGGCCAGGGCGGTGCCTCCGGCTACGGGATCATGCCTCAGGGCCAGCCGCAGGCCCAGGCCGGTGCGCAGCCCTCGGGCGACGACGTCGCCGACGCCATGAGTGCCCTGCCCGAGGACCTGCGCCGCCACCTCGGGCTGTAGGAGCCAGGCTCCGCTTACAGCCAGCCGTTGGTCTCGGCGGTGCGGGCCGCCTCGGTGCGGTTACGGGCGTGGGTCTTGGCGATCGCCGAGGACAGGTAGTTGCGCACCGTGCCCTCGCCCAGGCGCAGCCGCGTGGCGATCTCTCGGGCGTCCGCGCCCGTGGCCGCAGCCTGCAGAACCTCCTTCTCCCGCTCGGTCAGCGGATTGGGCCCGAGCAGGACCGACTCCTGGGCGAGCTCGGGGTCGATGACCCGCAGGCCCGCATGGACCTTGCGGATCGCCTCAGCCAGGGCCTCAGGCGGGGTGTCCTTGACGATGAAGCCCGCGGCTCCCGCCTCCATGCCCCGTGAGAGGTAGCCCGGGCGACCGAAGGTCGTCACGATGAGGCACCTGCACGATGCCCCGGAGGCGACGACGTCCGCAGTGGCCGCCAGTCCGTCGCGCCCCGGCATGTCGATGTCCACCAGGGCCACGTCCACGGCGTGCTCACGCACTGCGGGGAGGACCTCGTCGCCCCTCCCCACCTGGGCCACCACCTCCAGATCGCTCTCCAGCCCCAGAAGCGTCGCCAGCGCTCCACGCACGAGGGCCTGGTCATCGGCGATGAGCACGCGGATCGGGCTCATGGCAGCCTCACCTCCAGTCTGGTTCCGCCGGACGTCACGTCAACGGAGTCTGTCTCGACGGCGCCGGATAAGTCGGTGCAACGGGTGAGAGGACTGGTCATGGTGAGGCAACCGCCCTCCTGCTCAATACGGGAGCGCAGGCCCTCCAACCCGTTACCGGGTTTGTCACCGGCCAGGCCGACACCGTCGTCGCTCACCCGCAGCAGCCCCGGCTCCAGATGCACTGCCACGGTGGCCGCCTGCGCGTGCCGAACGATATTGGTCGTCGCCTCGCGAAGAGCCCAGGCCAGTACGGCTCGTTGACGCTCAGGAATGTCCTGGGCGCTGCCGGTTATATCCACGCTGATCTGGGCGGCACTCAGAGCGGTACGCGTGGCCTCCACCTGGCTGGCCAGGTCCGGGGACCGCAGGCGCGTTACCGTGGAGCGCACGTCGGTAAGGGCCCCGCGGGCCAGGGTGATGACCTCGTCGAGCTCCCGGGAGGCGGCGGCCGGGTCACGCTCGATGAGCCGGCGGGCGACCTCGGCCTTGAGGGTGAGGACCGTCAAGGAGTGCCCCAGGATGTCGTGGACATCGCGCCCGAGGGCCTCGCGCTGGGAGACGAGGGCGAGCTCGCGCTCGGCGGATGTTCTGCGCTCCTGGAGCTCCACCGCGATGCGGGCGATGATGATGGGAACCTCGGTGAGCGATATGCCCAGTACCTGCCAGTGCGACTCCGGATGCGTGTTCCATAACAGCGAGGCGGCAACCAGGAGACCCGTCGCTATGACAACGGTGGGGATGCCCCGGCGCAGCGTCGTGGAGAACAGGAGCAACGAGCAGAAGAAGGGGAAGAAGCAGACCGTCCACCATCCCAGCGCCGGCAGCGTCAGTACGGTGAAGAAGGCCTGAACCGCGAGCTCTCTCAGGAGGATGCGAGTCGGGAGGCCAGTAGGAGGGACTCCGACCCTCGGTGCACGGTTGTCCGGCGTCGAGAACGCCCAGACGTAGCCGGCGATGAACCCCAGTACCCCGGTCAGCCCCAGCAGACGCTGCCACCAGGCGAAGGAACCGAGGAGAAGCTGGATGATGGGGACGATCAGGAAGAACACCCACACCGTGGCGTCCCAGACAATGTGACGGCGATGAAGGCGCCAGGGGTGGGAACGGGACCGCCCTGATCCAGACGATGATGCCGTCAGGTCGGCTGAGTCATGCAGGGGCTGTGGCATGGTCATCGCCGGCCTCACCGGCGTCTGGTCACCCGGCGTCGGGCCCCGATCACGAGCAGCCCGAAGATGAGTGTCCACGCCACCAGGTTAGCCAATGGCATCCACAGCGGGTCCTGAACGCCCGCCTGCCGATCCGGTACGTAGGTCCACCCCTCGCCCAGCGGCCACCGGGCCAGCGCCGTCGACCCGTACATCGGGGTGAAGCGACTGATCGCCAGCAGCGTGCGGTTCAGGGGCATGAAGGCGTTGCCGATGAAGGCGAACAAGGAGACCAAGGAGGTCGCGATACCGATCGATGCCGAGGACGGCAGCCACATCCCGGCAGCCAGCCCCCACAGGACGAAGGGCAGGACCCCGATCAGGCAGATGAGGGGACTGGTGGCCCAGGCCCAGCCCTCCATCTGCGAGTCCGTCAGTGCCCCAGCGGTGAGCACGACGACGACGGGAAGAGCCGCGGTTCCCACCGCGGTGCCGGTCTTGACCACGAGGTAGCCGCGCAGGCCCCGGGAGGTGACCGCCATCTGCCGGCCCCAGCCCGCCGACTGCTCGACGGCGGCTGCCGCCGAGGCGCTCGTGGCACCCAGGCAGGCGCTGAAGGAGGCCATCGCAAGCATCACCGAGGCCGAGACATTGCCGTGAGCATGCGGGCCGTAGTCCCCGGCGGAGGCGTTCAACCGGCCGAAGACGAGGTACATCGCCACAGGGAAGGCGACAACGAAGAAGAGGTTGGCGGGCTCACGCAGGCTCCGATAGAGGTCGAGCCAGAGGTAGGTCAGGAGGGGGCGTGCGGGCCTGAGTCCTCCCGATCGGCGTGATTGGCTGCTGGAGCCACCAGCAGGGGAACTCGCGGGGGAGGCGGACAGAGCGGAGGTTGCCTGGGGTGTTGCGGTCATGATGTGGCCTCAATGCATGTGGTGATGGCGGTCAGGGTGAAGGGCGTGGGCTAAGGCAATGGCGGAGGTGCACCGTCAGAGCCGCCGGAGGTCAGAGCGGTGAAGACCTCGTTGAGGCTCGCGGCGCCGATCCCCAGGTGCTCGGCGGGGGTGGCACTCAGCAACCAGCGGGCGAGGGCGTCGGAGTTAGTCGTGCGCAGCTCCACGTGCTCACCGTGGACGACCGCGTGCCCGATGCTGCCGGCCGCGGGACAGTCGGCCAGGTGCTGCCCCAGTGTTTCCTCGGAGATCCCGGGCCAGGTGGCGGTCACCAGGGCGCCATCGCCCAGGGCTCGGATCTCATCGACGCTGCCGTCGGCGACCAGGCGGCCATGGGCGATGATGACGATGCGGTCGGCGAAGGAGGCCGCCTCCTCCAGGTAGTGGGTGGCGAACAGGATGGTGCGGCCGCGGCGGGTCTGGGTGCGCATCGTCTCCCAGAAGGCGATTCGGGCACTGACATCCATCCCGGCGGTGGGCTCGTCCATGATGAGAAGGTCGGGGTCTGGCAGCAGGGCAAGGGCCAGGCGCAGGCGCTGGCGCTCGCCTCCCGAGCAGCGGCTCACTCTGCGGGTGAGGAGCCGGCCAAGACTCGCCTGGTCGACGACGTCGTCGAGCCTGGAGGCGTGCGAGACTCTGTTACCGTGCCGGGGGTGCATTGAGGCCGCGACTCGCAGGGTCTCCCCGACGGTGAAGTCGTCCAGCAGACCGCCGTCCTGGAAGATGACACCAACGCGACCAGCCTGGACCGCCTGGTTGGGGGAGGTCCCCAGAAGCTCGATCGTCCCGGCGTCGGGCCGAGTTAGCCCCAGGACCATGTCGAGGGTGGTGGACTTGCCCGCGCCATTGGGGCCCAGGAAGGCGACGACCTCTCCGGGCCGGATGGTCAGGTCAAGGCCGTCGACGGCGACGAGGCTGCCGAAGACCTTGCGCAGGCCACGGGAGTCAATCGCGGGGGCTGGAGCTGTGCGCCCGACCTGAGGGCAGGATCCCGGGGAGTGAGTGACGGGGGCTGTGGTGGTTCGGGTCATGACCCCAGGCTCCCGCCGGCCCGTGGCTCCCGGTACTGAGCGCTGTCACCGCTGCTGCATGACACCTGTCATGTGTCATGCAGCAGCGGGCTGTGTGGAAAGTCATCGTGTCCTCAGGACTGCGGTGCGTAGCCGACCAACGTGGAGCCGTCGATCGCCACAATGAGGTTCTGGCGCCAGACGGGGATGACTGCGCCACGGGATGTGATGGGCAGGGGATCCATCGGCGTCTTCGACGTCGTGTCAATCATGAACACGGCACCGATCTCACTGCTGGCGGAGCGGCCGCGTATGGTGAGCGTGCGCTTGTCGGAGCTCAGTTTCCAGGAGCTCTGGAACTGTGCACGAGCCGGCGTATTCCACATGGCTACTTCGTCGGACAGCGTCAATGGGGTCCCGTTGAGGCTGCAGTGCGTGGCATCGGCGCAGGTGAGGTCGATATCGGCCCAGCTCGTGTCTCCCGACTCGTAAGCGGCCTTGAACTGGGACAGCGTGGGTTGCTGACCATCCTTGATGAGGAGGGACGCAGCGGAGCCCTTGAGAGTGAAGGACTCTGCGGGTGCCCCATTTTCGGAGAAGGTGGATGCAGTCGAGCTGTCTGGATCGATGGTGACCCAACCGTCCCTAGCGGAAAGCAGCTGGATGGGGCGCCCTTGATCATTCTTCTCCGGTGAGAGAGTCAGGAGAGAACCGTTCCTCGTCGAAAGAACTCCGATCCTGGAAGAGTCTTTGGGGGTGCTTTCAACGGACACTGCGATCGAGTCTGATGTCGGTGTCCCATCGGCGTGGTGCCAGAGTGGATAGACCGACGTGAACTCATAGGTCTGCTGCCAGCGCTGAGTCGGCTCTCCATCATTCCAGTCCCAACCCGCGCAGGTGCTGCTCCCGTCCGAGTACGAGGAGCTGCATGAGACGGCTATGTTGTCATTGGCGACGAAGCTTGACGACTGGAAACCCGGTGGGAGTTCGGTCGTCTTTCCTGTTGTCGGGTCAAGAACCTCGTCGTCCAGTAGCAGGTGCCCTCCCCACCAGTGACGATATCCGGTGGTGAATGTGTATCCAAGTGACGTCGTCCAGATCTTCTTGAGTTCATTGCCTTCAATATGGAACCCCGTCAGGTCTGATGTGTCATTATCATTGTGGTGAATGACAACGACATAGTGTCCGCACGAATACGTGTCCCACGTAAAATCGTTCTCCCACGCCGAGAGGCCCGTGTCAAGACTCCATGTCTCCTTCCATGAAGAGTCTTCCGTTTGATGTCCTTCCATCTCACAGGAGGCAGGTGGAGGTGGTGGAGGGGAGGCGCTCGGTGCAACGTGTGACGTGGTGTTCACGGCCACTCGTCCCACCATGACGAGGGCTGCCACGCAGGCGGCTCCAAGAAGGACCGCGAGCCACAGCCCTACTGTGTGGCGGGGCTTGCTGGCCTGCGCGTTCCCGGTCAGGGTCCTTAGGGCGTGATGGGGCTGGTTCGGTCCGGTCGTGTCGCTCTCGCGGTGGGTGGCTGAGAGCAGTCCATCCGTCGAGGGGCTACTGGGAGGGCGGATCGACGTCGGGGTGCTCTGTTTGGAGCGGGGTGGTCGGATCGACGAGCTCTTGCCGGGCGGCTGGATGCTGCGACTGCCGAAGGGGAGAAGCCTCATGGGCGAAGCATGCCCCGGTGTCGTGGGCCGCGCTGGGTTTTGACCGGTGCGAAGCGTGCGGGTTGAGAGAATCGGCGTGGTGCCACATTGAAGCGGCGCGCGCAGGCTCGGAGTCGGCGTCGGCTGTGGGCGATCTCGCACCGAGTGGTGGGTCGGCGCCCCGGCTCGGGCTGGCGACCTCCTCGGAGGCTCTGGCAGAATGTCCGGCTGTACTCGGTCGGACGTCGGTCCCTCTCCCGGCCCCGGTCGCGTCTCGGCTCACGCCGGAAACCGTTGCTTGACCCCACCGGGGACCAGCGCGCGCCAAACCATCCAGAACCAGGAGTTCAACCAAGTGGCAGTCAAGATTCGCCTCAAGCGCATGGGCAAGAAGTTCGCCCCCTTCTACCGGGTCGTCGTCCTCGACTCCCGGAAGAAGCGCGATGGCCGTGTCATCGAGGAGATCGGCGTCTACGACCCGATGCAGGAGCCCTCGCTCATCCGCATCGACTCCGAGCGCGTCCAGTACTGGCTCGGTGTGGGCGCTCAGCCCTCCGACGCTGTCTACAAGCTGATCAAGATCACCGGCGACTATCACCAGTTCAAGGGCCTCAAGGGTGTCGAGAGCACCCTCAAGGTCAAGGACGCCGACGCCGCTGCGGTCGCCAAGGAGGCCGCGGTCAAGGCCGCCGCCGACGACGCTGAGAAGCGCAAGGCCGCCGCCGCCAAGGCCAAGGCCGACGAGGAGGCCGCTGCGGCGGCCGAGGCCGCCGAGTCCAAGGCCGAGGAGTCCGCCGAGGGCCAGGCCTCCGATGAGGCCGCCGCCGAGGAGGCCTGAGATGCTGGCCGACGCCCTCGAGCACCTCGTACGGGGCATCGTCGACAACCCTGACGACGTCACCGTCACCTCCCGGTCGCTGCGCCGCGGCGACCTGCTGGAGGTGCGGGTCAACCCCGAGGACCTCGGCCGAGTCATCGGCCGCTCGGGCCGTACTGCTCGAGCACTGCGCACAGTGGTCGGAGCGCTGGCGGACTCGCCGGTGCGCGTCGACGTCGTCGACACCGACCGCCGCTGAACGCAGGGCCTTCAGGTCGGTGCTGTAGGCCGCCTCGGCCTCGGTCGGTCCGATCAATCACCACGAGTGCCCGGTCCCCGCCAGAGGGGCCGGGCGCCGTCGTCCTGCCGGGCCTGCGCGCCCCTGTGTCGCCTGCGCGACGACCACGGCCGCCAGAGGGATGGTCCGCATCGAGTTGGTCAACCTCACGGCGTCGGTGCGTCACCTCATCCCCGCGGCCGATGGGAACGCAGACCACGGCGCGGTAGGTTGGCGTCAGACATCCAGACCTTCCGGACAAACCGTTCCATGCCCCGATCCCAGGAGAACAGGTGCTGCTCACCCTTGCTGTCATCGGTCCCGCCCACGCCCTCAAGGGCGAGGTGCGTCTCGAGATCCGTACCGATGACCCCGAGGGGCGTCTCGCACCCGGAACCACCGTCCCCACGGAGCCGGCCCACGCGGGCCCGCTGACGGTCAGTCGTCTGCGTTTCGACGGCTCGCGCTGGTTCGCCTCCTTCGAACAGGCGCGCGACCGCACGGCCGCCGAGGCGCTGCGGGGTGTCAGGCTCCTGGTCGAGACCGACGACGACGCCCCTGGCGGTGAGGGCTCTGAGGACTTAGAGGAGGCCTGGTACCGCCACGAGCTCGTCGGCCTGCGGGCTCTGAGCGTCTCCGGTGAAGAGCTGGGGGAGGTCACCGACGTAGAGCCCGGTGTCGCCCAGGACCGGCTCGTGGTCACCACCCCTGAGGGGGACGAGGTGGCCGTGCCCTTCGTCGAGGCGCTCGTACCGGACATCGACCCTGAGGCCGGCACGGTGACGCTGGCCCCGCCCGGTGGCCTGTTCCCCGGACGCGGCCAGGCGGAGGAGGCCAGGTGAGGATCGACGTCGTCACCATCTTCCCCGACTACCTCAAGGTCCTCGACCTCTCGCTCATCGGGAAGGCGGCCGACCGCGGCCCCCTCGACCTGCACGTCCACGATCTGCGCGACCACGCCCACGACCGGCACTGCACGGTGGACGACACGCCCCTGGGCGGTGGGGCCGGCATGGTCATGAAACCCGACGTGTGGGGCGAGGCCCTCGATGAGGTGCTCACCGCGCAGGCCCCCGGTACGCCCCGTCAGGTTCTCATCATCCCCACCCCCTCGGGTGAGGTCTTCACCCAGCGCACCGCCGAGGACCTGGCCGGTGCCGACTCCCTGGTCTTCGCCTGCGGCCGCTACGAGGGCATCGACGCACGCGTGCCCGAGCACTACGCCTCCCGCGGCATCGAGGTGCGCGAGCTGAGCATCGGCGACTACGTGCTCAACGGGGGAGAGGTCGCCACCATCGTCATGATCGAGGCCATCGCCCGGCTCCTGCCCGGGGTCCTGGGCAACCCCGAGTCGCTGGTCGAGGAGTCCCACGGAGCCGCCGGCCTGCTGGAGTACCCCGTCTACACCCGCCCCACCCGGTGGCGCGGACTCCAGGTCGACCCCGTCCTGCTCTCCGGTGACCACGGCCGTATCGCCCGAGCGAGACGGAACCAGTCCATCGCCCGCACCGTCGAGCGCCGACCCGACATGATCCGGGCCCTGGACCCCGCCGGCCTGGATCGTGAGGACCGTGCGCTCCTGGCTCGCCTGGGCTGGGCGGTCCCGGCCGGGGCGGAGCATCCGATTCCGGTGCGTCTTCGCAACGCCTCCGCCGACGACGCCCACGCCCTGGCCGCTCTCGCCGCCCGCACCTTCCCCGATGCGTGCGGGAACGTCATCGCCCCCGAGTTCCTCGAGCGGCACATCGCCACCACGCTTGTTCCCGAGCTGTTCGCCACCTGGGCCGGAGACGACCGCGTCGACCTCGTCGTCGCCGAGCTGCTCGAACCTCTTTTGACAGGACCGGATTCCTCCCTCGGGGAGGAAGCTGGCGCGAGCACTGCTCCGGCTCTGGTCGGTTACGCCGCAGTACTGCGCGAGGAGGCCGACTCCGGCGACGAGCGGCCCCACGGGATCGACCCCCGCCCCGCCTGCGTGCGGCCTGCCGGGGGAGAGGTCGTCGGCGAGCTGTCCAAGGTGTACGTCGACGCCACCATGAGAGGATCCGGACTGACCCCCGCGCTCATGGACGCCGTGATACGCCAGGCCGCCGCCCACGGAACGGACCTGCTCTGGCTCGGCACCCACGTCACCAACAAGCGTGCCCAGAAGGCCTACAAACGGGCCGGCTTCCGCCAGGTCGGTACCCGCACCTACAACGTCGGTGGCCAGGACGCCCACGACGTCGTCATGACCCGGCGGACAGGAGAAGGCCTATGAGCAGCGGACCCGACCAGAACCTTCAGGACAGGACCGATGGGGACACGGATGAGGCAGTGACCCCGGGGAAGAGTCTGCGAGCCGACAATCACCGCCGGAACAGCCACCGGCACAAGGGCGGTGCCCACAAGGACAAGGCCGGGGCCAGCGAGGCCGCTGAGCCGGCCTCGATGGGGGAGCGGATCATCTTCCGCCTCAAGCAGTGGGGCATCACCCTGTCCTACCTGGTCGTCGCCGTGGTGATCATCGCCCTCATCCGCACCTTCGTCATCCAGAGCTTCACCATCCCGTCGGGGTCAATGGAGAACACCCTCAACGAGGGTGACCGCGTCACCGTGACGATGTACGACTCCGACAAGGTCAGCCGGGGCGACGTCGTCGTCTTCACCGACCCGGACCACTGGCTGACGACCCAGGAGCCCACCGGTCTGCAAGGCGCCGCGCAGGACTTCCTCGTCGCGATCCGCATCTTCCCCCAGAACGCCGGCCACCACCTCATCAAGCGGGTCATCGGAATGCCCGGTGACCACGTCGTCGCCGACGGGAAGGGCTCCTTGACCGTCAACGGCGTCGAGCTCCATGAGAACTACCTCAAGCCCGGCCGGTCGGCCTCCGAGGTCGCCTTCGACGTCACCGTTCCCGAGGGCTACATCTGGGTCATGGGCGACAACCGCTCCAACTCCTCGGACTCCCGCTACCACCAGAACGACGTCCACCGCGGCTTCGTGCCCCTGGGCAACGTCGTCGGCGTCGCCAAGAACGTCGTGTGGCCCTACTCCCACTGGTCCAGCCTCACCTCCGGACACGCAGTCTTCTCCCAGGTCCCCGAGCCGACCTCCACCCCGACGGCACTGCCCAGCGGAGCGGCCGCGCCCGCCCCGGCGAGCACGCTGGCGGGCTCCGGGGACTGAACGCCCCGGATGCGTGCTGGGGCGTGAGAAAGGCGTGAACTCAGGCACGTCGAGGCTGACGCACTCGTCCGTGGACTGAGCCTGTGGCAAACTGAGCGGGCACTTGGGTCCTGCGGTTCCTCTGCCACTGGGGAGGCGACCGCTTCGAAGGAGCTCAGGGGCGTCCACCTCCGGCGCTGCCCCGTACGGCGCGGCGCCGCCGAACCAGCACTCCTGACCAGTGGCACGGGTGTGGAGAGAAACATGAACCTGATCGACGAGATCAACGCCGCATCACTGCGCGAAGACATCCCCTCCTTCCGTCCGGGTGACACCCTCAAGGTCCACGTCAAGGTCGTTGAGGGATCGCGTACCCGCGTCCAGGTCTTCCAGGGCGTCGTCATCGCGCGCCAGGGCGGCGGCGTCTCGGAGACCTTCACCATCCGCAAGGTCTCCTTCGGTGTCGGTGTCGAGCGCACCTTCCCCGTCCACACGCCCTCCATCGAGAAGATCGAGGTCGTCACCCGGGGCCAGGTGCGCCGTGCCAAGCTCTACTACCTGCGCAACCTGCGCGGTAAGGCCGCCAAGATCAAGGAGCGTCGCGAGGACTGAGCGTCCGCACTCTCCAAGCGGCGCCCGGAGCCCACGGGTTCCGGGCGCTCGCCATCTCCCACCGCCGTGCAGCGGTGGACCCATGTCCATCAATTCCGGGGAAGGAGCACGGTGAGACCGGTGCAGGATGGTGCCGACGACGTCGGGCTGGACCTGAAGCAGGCCGATCCCTCCCAGATCGGTCAGGCCTCCAGGTCCGCGATCACACCGGCCTGCAGCTCTCCGTCCGCGGACTCCCCGCAGGAAACCCGCACGGCTTCTGAGAACGCCGGAGAGGCTCCAAAGCCGGCCCCGGTTGACGACAGCGACGAGTGGGACTACGACCCGTTCATCGACCCCGACGCCGAGCCCGAGCCCGATGACGAGCTCACCGAGCTGCCACCCTCCATCCAACCCCGCCGGCAGGTGGCCCCTGCCATCCCCCCGCCGCAGACCAGCCCCTTGTACCAGCGGGTGATCAGGCTGGTGCTCGTCGTGGCAGTCGTCATCCTGGTACCGGCTCTCCTCCGGGCCTACGTCGTCCAGATCTACGAGATCCCCTCGGGCTCCATGGAACGCACCCTGCGTGACGGGGACAAGGTCGCGGTCCCCATGTACGGCTCCGACGACGTCGAACGGGGCGACGTCATCGTCTTCACCGATCCTGACGACTGGCTTCACGTCAAGGAGCCGACAGGGCTGCGCGGTGCCACCCAGAGGCTCATGATCGCAGTGAACCTTCTGCCGGAGAACACCGGCCATCACCTCGTCAAACGGGTCATCGGTGTCGGCGGTGACCATGTGGTCGCCGACGGGAAGGGATCCTTGACCGTCAACGGCGTCGCGATCAAGGAGCCCTACGTCAAGGACGGTCAGTCCCCGTCCCTGACCTCCTTCGATGTCACCGTCCCCCAGGGCTACGTGTGGGTCATGGGGGACAACCGCAGCAACTCGGCCGACTCCCGCTACCACCGCGACGACGCCCACGGCGGCTTCGTGCCGCTCAAGAACGTGGTCGGGGTGGCCAGGGTGGTCTTCCAGTGGACGCATCTGAGCCGGTGGGGGCTCTTGGGAGGAGGGGAGCGCGCCTTCTCAGACGTCCCTGCGCGGGAGGCGACGTCGCCCGCACCGCCCTCGCCTCCGGCTGCTCCCACGGGTGACGGGGAGACGGCTTCTGGGGAGGAGGCGCCCTCGCAGGCCGCCGAGGACAGCAGCTCCGAGGACGTTGGCGCTGCCGGCGAGGGCCCCAGCGGCGATGACGGGCCGCAGGCCGAGCCCGGCGGGCCGGCTGACGTCCCGGATTCCTCCGGAAACTCCTCCGACCAGGAGCAGGCTCCGGGGAGAACGAAGTGAGTCCTCGGGGACGCACCCGCCCCGACCGGGCCCTGGAGAAGACTCTGCTGGAAACCCACGGCTACGTCGGCGGTCTGGACGAGGTCGGTCGCGGGGCCCTGGCCGGACCGGTCAGCGTCGGGCTGGCGATCGTGGCGCGGTGCACCGATGACGACTTCCCCGAGGGGCTCGCCGACTCCAAGCAGCTGACGGCCCGGGCCCGAACAAGCCTGGTGGATCCCGTGCGCGACTGGCTCGTGGACCACGCCGTCGCCCACGCCTCACCGGCAGAGATCGATGAGCACGGCATCGTCGCAGCACTGAGAATGGCGGGTCTGCGGGCCCTGCAGCAGGTCGCTGAGCGCGGGCACGCCCCCGACGTCATCATCCTCGACGGCGTGGCCGACTGGCTCACCCCCACCCAGCCCGACCTGCTCACCGCCCTGGAAGGCGGGCACCTTCCCGAGACTGCTCCTGAGGCTGCCGGGTCTGCTCCCACACCTCCGGTGCGCATGGAGGTCAAGGCCGACGCCCGGTGCGCCGTCGTCGCTGCCGCCAGCGTCCTGGCCAAGGTCGAACGCGACTGCCTCATGGCCGATCTTGACGACCCCGGCTACGGGTGGGCCTCCAACAAGGGCTACGCCTCGCCGGCCCACATCCAGGGACTCACCGCCCTGGGGGCCAGCGACCAGCACCGACGCAGCTGGCACCTGCCCGGCCTGGAGCAGCGCCACGGCTGAGGCGCCGCCTGATGCGGCTACCCGGCCCGGGGCGACTCATGGGCGGGCCGACTCGCCCCCGTGGCCTGCCGCCTCCAGCGGCTGCGGGCAGGCATGATGGCCCGGTGAGCGCAGAAGACCTCGAGTCCTATGAGAACGAGCTGGAGCTCTCGCTGTACCGGGAGTACCGCGACGTCGCCTCCCTGTTCTCCTACGTGGTGGAGACCGAACGGCGGTTCTACCTGGCCAACGCCGTTGACGTCCAGGTACGCACCAGCGGCGGGGAGGTCTTCTTCGAGCTCACTCTCGAGGACGCCTGGGTGTGGGACATCTACCGAGCCTCCCGGTTCGTCAAGTCCGTCCACGTCGTCACCTTCAAGGACGTCAACGTCGAGGAGCTCACCAAGCTCGAGATGGACATCCCCTCCTCCTGACCGCCTTCCCGATACTGCGCCGCCTCTGACGGCTCCGTTCCGCTGGCCGCCCCCGCTCGCCGGGGGCCACAGGTCGTTTTCTGACACCGCCGTCCACAGGGCCGACGGGGCCGTGGCGCGCACCGGCTGAACCGGCCTCACGCTAGTTGCGGAGGTGATCGGGATGACCGACCAGGTCGCAGCAGCCACAAGGGGACGAACGGTGATCGCAGCCAGATGCGGCGATCACGGGCTCACACCGCCCGCCCGGGGCCCGGGCGGCGAAGGAGACGCTCGCGCAGGGGCCTCCCGCCAGAGCACCGGGCGGTGCGGAGAGGACCTCGCCGCCACCTACCTGGAGGACATCGGCTGGAAGATCCTGGAGCGCAACTGGCGCCCGGACCACGGCCTGCGCGGAGAGCTCGACATCATCGCCCTGGAGCCGGCTGCGGCGCACCACGAGCCGGGCAGCGCATCCGTCGCCGACCCGGCAGAGGCGTGGGCAAGGCCGAGGCTGGTCATCGTTGAGGTCAAGACCCGCAGCTCCCTGCGCCAGGGGCCACCGGCGGCCGCCGTCGACGCCCGCAAAGTCGCCCGACTGCGTGCCCTGGCGGCCGCCTGGGCGAGCACCCATGAGACCACGTCGCACGCCGGCATGCGCCTCGACGTCGTCTCCATCCTTCTGCGCGACGCGCGTCCTGCGCTGCTGCGCCACCACCGGGCGGTGGATGCGCCATGGGGCTAGCTCGCACGCTTGCTGTCACGCTGACCGGGTTGGCCGGGCACATCGTCGACGTCGAGGCTCATGCCACCCAGGGCCTGCCCGGATTCACCCTCGTGGGCCTACCCGATGCCGCCGTGCGCGAGTCGCGCGAGCGCGTCCGGGCCGCGTTGAGCACCTGCGGCGTCACCTGGGGCGAGCAGCGCCTGACCGTCAACCTCTCCCCGGCGGACCTGCGCAAGACCGGGACCGGGCTGGACCTGGCGCTCGCCCTGGCCGTCCTGGGAGCACGCGGGCGGCTCGGACGGTCCGCGGCCGGGCTCCTGGGACGAACCGTCTACATCGGCGAGCTCGGCCTGGACGGCTCCGTGCACTCCGTGCGTGGCGTTCTGCCCAGTGTCCAGGCCGCGGTGGCCGCAGGGGTGGAGGAGATCGTCGTCGCCCAGGAGGCCGCCGCCGAGGCTGAGCTCGTCCCCGGCGCCCGGGTCACCGCCGTCAGGCACGTCGGCCAGCTCGTCGAGCGCTACGGAGGGCACCTGAGTACGGCCGTGGCCGCCGCGCTGGAGCAGATCACCGAGGCCGCCGCAGACGAAGCCCCCACGACCCCGCCCCACGACGCCGAGCCACCGGACCTGGCTGACGTCGTCGGACAGGGCGAGGCCCGCCAGGCCCTCGAGGTCGCCGCCGCCGGGGGCCATCACCTCATCATGGTGGGGCCCCCGGGGACGGGCAAGACCATGCTCGCTGAGAGGCTCCCCTCCATCCTGCCGCCCCTGGAGCAGGCCGATGCCGTCACCGTCACCTCCCTGCACTCCGTGGCCGGCATCTTCGACCCCGCCCGCGGACTCATCACCCGGCCGCCATTGCGCGCACCGCACCACACGGCGACCCGGGCCGCCGTCGTCGGAGGCGGCTCTGGCCTGCCCCGACCCGGGGACGTCTCCCTGGCTCACCGCGGCGTGCTCTTCCTCGACGAGGCCCCCGAGTTCAGTGCGGGAGTCCTGGACTGCCTGCGCCAGCCGCTGGAGTCGGGAGTGGTCACCATCGACCGCGTGGGCGGGCGCGCCAGCTACCCGGCCGCCTTCCAGCTCGTCCTGGCCGCCAACCCCTGCCCCTGCGGCAAGGCCGGCGGCCGCGGCCTGGAGTGCACCTGCACCTCCTTGCAGCGACGACGCTACTTCTCACGACTGTCCGGTCCACTGCTGGACCGGGTCGACATCCAGGTCGAGGTCGGCGCCGTCAGCGCAGCCGATCTCGCTTCTTCCGGCCATGGAGAGTCCAGCGCCGTGGTGGCCCGGCGCGTCCTGCGCGCCCGCCGGGCCGCGGAGCGCAGACTGGCCGGCACCCCGTGGCGCCTCAACGCCGAGGTACCCGGCTCCTACCTCAGAGGCCCCGACGGCGGACTCAGCGCTCCGCTCAGCCGCCGGCTCATGACCGCCCTCGAACGCGGCGACCTCTCCCTGCGCGGGGTGGACCGGGTCCTCAGACTGGCCTGGACCCTCGCCGACCTCGAGGGGGCCGACACCCTCGCCCTTACTCACATCGGGACCGCCCTGGCCCTGAGAACCTCAGGAGTGCGCCCATGACACTTCCCTACGACGTCGATGATCCCGCGCTGGCACGCGCGACCTGGTCCCGCCTGGCCGAGCCCAACAGTGCCACCGCAGCCATGGTGGTGGGCCGGCTCGGGCCGAGTCCCGCCCTGAGGTGGCTGCTGGAGGAGGCCATCGACCCCTCTGGGCAGGTGCGCAGCTCGCCCCGCCCGCCGGTGCCACAGCCGCCTCCGGGAATGCCCAGCGACGGTGATATCAGCGCCTGCTGGGCTCAGGCCGCCGCCCGGTGGGCGCCGCGCCTGGAGGGACTCGACATCCGCCGCGAGCTCGATGTGCTCGACCGCCTGGGTGGGAGCCTCATCCTTCCGGGGGAGCCCTGGTGGCCGCCGGGACTCGACCAGCTCGAGCACCCGCCCTTCTGCCTGTGGGTGCGCGGAGACCCCTCGCTACTGGTTGGCGCCGCGGACCTGAGGGACAAGGACCTCGACGGCGGCATACCCGGGGCCATGGGCGACGACGACGCTCAGAGCGTCGCAGGCGCCGGTCAGCCGGTACGCGAGCAGCGGATGCCAGTGGGGCCCGCCAGCGGACTGTGCCTGGCACTGGTGGGGGCCCGGGCCTCCACCCGCTACGGTGAGAGCGTCGCCACCTCCCTGGCCTCGGGGGTGACGGCCCAGGGCGGCCTCATCGTCTCCGGGGGAGCCTTCGGCATCGATGCCTGCGCGCACCGCGGAGCACTGCAGGAGGGACCAACGGTGTCGGTCTCCGCCGGGGGAGTGGACCGCCTCTACCCGGTGGGAAACACCGGGGTTCTGGAGGCAGTCATCGCCTCCGGGGCGCTGGTGGCGGAGGTGCCACCGGGCTGTCAACCGGGCCGTCACCGGTTCGTCTCACGCAACCGCGTCATCGCGGCGATCTCGCAGGCGACGATTGTGGTGGAGGCGGCCTGGCGATCGGGCGCCCTGTCCACTGCCCACCGCGCCCTGGAGCTGGGCAGGCAGGTGGGCGCCGTTCCCGGCCCCGTGACCTCCATGTCCTCAGTCGGATGCCACCGGCTCCTGCGCAAGGGGGCGGTCTGCATCACCGACACCGACGACGCCCTGGAGCTGCTAACGCCCCTGGGTACCGTCGACGCGGATGTCGCCAAGGAGCAGGACCCCGAGCTGGCCGGGAGCGGGCTTCTTGATGGCCTGGAGCCAAACGCCTCCCTCGTGCTGGATGCCATGCCGGCCCGGACCGCGGCGAGTACCGAGTCCATCGTCCGATCCTCGGGGCTGTCCCCGAAGGAGACCACGTCGGCACTGGGGATCCTGGAGCTCTCAGGGAAGGTGGAACGCACCGCCTCCGGCTGGAGGCGACGCTGCTCGAAGCGCTCAGGTGGTCGGGATCAACGAGCCTCTCGCGGCTGAGCTCGGGGTAGCAGGTGCGTGTCCTGCGCCCTGCCTCTGAGGTATATGTGTCGGGTGCCGTAGTCTTCAGGTGCCCGTGTCGCCCGGTCCTGCAAGCAGGCCTTCGAATGGACCGATAAGAACCTGACGGATCAAGCCGATCACCGCCGTTGTTCGTCATCGCTGTCGTGAGAGGAGGTGCCCCATGTCGAGGACGCGCGCCGATCTGCTCGCCTCCTACCGCAGCTACCTGGCCCTGCAGCGAGACCTGTCCGAACACACCGTGCGCGCCTATCTCGTCGACATCAACGACCTGCTGAGCTTCCTCGGTGTCGGTGAGGGGGACACTGAACCCATTGACGCCGCCCTGGCCACCCTTGACCTGGCGGACCTGCGGGACTGGCTCGCCGCGATGGCCGCGAGCGGTCACTCGCGCGCCACCCTGGCCCGCCGCTCGGCCTCGGTGAGGACCTTCTCCTCCTGGGCCTTCGAGACGGGACTGCTCACCTCCGACGTCGCCGCGCGCCTGCGTGCGCCGCGCGTCGACAACCGTCTGCCCGGGGTACTGACGACCCAGCAGGCCTCACAGCTGCTCAAGACCGCCACGGACCTCGCCTCGGACGGGGACGTCCTGGCCGTGCGGGACCTGGCCATCATCGAGACGCTCTACGCGACCGGCGTGCGGGTCTCCGAGCTCGTCGGCCTGGATGTCGCCGACCTCGACCACTCCCAACGGACCCTGCGAGTCCTGGGGAAGGGTCGGAAGGAACGGACCGTCCCCTACGGGGTGCCCGCCGCCAAGGCGCTGGAGGCATGGTTGCGTCGGCGCGGTGAGATCTGCGCCGATGACGCGGGAGGCGCCCTCTTCCTCGGGGCGCGGGGGCGGCGTATCGATCCCCGGGTGGTGCGCGACGTCGTCCACCGCCTGTGCGCGGCCGCCCAGGTCCCCGACCTGGGCCCGCACGGACTGCGGCACAGCACCGCCACCCACGTCCTGGGCGGGGGAGCGGACCTGCGCAGCGTCCAAGAGCTCCTCGGGCACTCCTCCCTGGCCACGACCCAGCGCTACACCCACGTGTCAGCTGAGCGTCTGCGCAGCGTCTACGAGCAGGCCTTCCCTCGCGCCTGAGCGCAGCCCGTGCGGGGGCCGTGTTCTTCAGTGAAGGGGCTTGAGGCGGATGACGGCCGGTTGCAGCAGGCGCAACGGGTTGATGTAGGTCTTGGGGCCGGTGCGCGCCCCCCAGTGCAGGGCGCAGACCCCGTCCGAACGGTGCCCCGGCAGCAGGGTGCCGACGATCTGGCCTGCAGCCACCGCGTCACCCGCGCTGACGGCCGGTTCGACCGGCTCATAGGTGGTACGGATCCCGTTGGCGTGGTCGATGGACACCACGGGACGCCCGGCTACCATGCCGGCGAAGGCGACTGTCCCCGCGGCGGCGCTGCGGATCTGCGTGCCCTCTGCGGCCGCGAGATCCACTCCCCGGTGCCCGCGTCCCCACGCGACGGTGGGCGGGTCGAAGCCCTCCACCACGGTGGCCGGCGCGCCGGTCGGCCACTGGAAGCGGCCCCGTGGGCGCCGGGGGTCCGCAGGCCGGTCCGTTAGCGCCTGGCCGCCCGTCCCCGTCTCGTTGATGAGTGGGGAGGAGGGGCTCAGGCTCGTCACGAGAGAGGTCGACGAGGTCAGCCAGTGGGCGGCTTCGGCCGGCTCGGGCGTGCTGCCCGTCCGCTCGGGAAGCAACGGGTCCTGGACCCACGGAGCCGGAACCGTGGTCACGGCGGTGCTGGTGGCCGGACTGGCGACTGTGCTCATACCCCGAGCCGGTGGTGTACCGGGCAGCGCGGCCAGTGAGCCGCAGGCGGCCAGCGCCGTTGCCAGCGCGGCGAGACGGCGGGGCGGGATGTGGGAAGGAGAGGACGGTGTGTGAGGATCTCGGTGGCGTGGGCTTCGTCGGAGTTGCTGTGGGTGCATGCCCTCAGAGTGCGCGCCGAGCGGCCTTCAGCGCCGGGGGCGTCGTCGGCCCTGTGGAAAGCCCCTCGAGGAAGCGGCCTGTGGTGACCGGGACGACTCCGAATACCGCTGATTCGCCCTCGGCCGCTGGTCCAGTCCTGTGGTACCCTCGCCTCCGCAGCATTCTGCGGATCGCTCCGGCGTCAGCGGGAGACGGGCCCCGAATGCTGACTTCGCGTGCCTGCACCCGAGCATCTCGGGACGTCCCTCCGGGCGACACGGTCGCGGTCCCGGTCATCACGGTTCGCCACGGTGAACGGGTGGCCGTGCGTCGCAGGCACCAGGCCCCATCCGCGCCGGCTCCCAGCCGGTCACCGGCTCCGGTGTGCGTTCGCAAGCGTGCGGAACCACGGGGAAGAACCCAGAAGAAGAACCCCGGGACGTCTCCGAGCGCAGCTCGACCGTCCCCCGAATGATCGTGCGTCGAGCAACCTCTCGGCTCACACGGAAGGACCGTCATGGCCGTCGTTACCATGCGCCAGCTCCTTGACAGCGGTGTCCACTTCGGGCACCAGACTCGTCGCTGGAACCCCAAGATGAAGCGCTTCATCCTCACCGAGCGCAACGGCATCTACATCATCGACCTCCAGCAGTCCATTGAGGGCATCAACACCGCCTACGACTTCGTCAAGGAGATCGTCGCTCGCGGCGGCAACATCCTGTTCGTCGGAACCAAGAAGCAGGCCCAGGCCGCCGTGGCCGAGCAGGCCCAGCGCGTCGGCATGCCCTACGTCAACCAGCGCTGGCTGGGCGGCATGCTCACCAACTTCTCCACCGTGCGCGCCCGCCTGGACCGCATGAAGGAGCTCGAGCAGATCGACTTCGACGACGTGGCCGGCTCCGGCCACACCAAGAAGGAGCTGCTCATGATGCGCCGCGAGAAGGACAAGCTCCAGCGCACCCTGGGCGGTATCCGCGACATGAGCAAGCTCCCCGCGGCCGTGTGGGTCGTGGACACCAAGAAGGAGCACCTGGCCATCTCCGAGGCCCAGAAGCTCGGGATCCCGGTCATCGCCATCCTGGACACCAACTGCGACCCGGACGAGGCCACCTACGGCATCCCCGGCAACGACGACGCCATCCGCGCCGTCACCCTGCTCACCCGTGTCGTCGCCGACGCCACCGCTGAGGGCCTGCTGGCCCGCTCCGGCGGCCGCGCCCGCACCGGTGAGGAGGCCGAGGTCGCCCCCGCCGACGCCGAGCCGCTGCCCGAGTGGGAGGCCCAGCTCCTCGCCGGAGCCGAGGCCGACGCCCCGGCAGCTGAGGCTGCTGAGACCGCCGAGGCCCCCGCCGCCGAGCAGGCCTGAGCGCGCCCCTCAGCTCCTCGCTCACAGCGCGGCGTCCCCGCGCTGTGAGCACCTCTCACTCGTCCTTTTTCACACGTCTATTAGTCACTGACTGACCAGGAGACATTCATGGCGAACTACACCACCGCTGACATCAAGGCGCTGCGCGAGAAGACCGGCGCCGGCATGCTCGACGTCAAGAAGGCCCTCGACGAGGCCAACGGCGACGCCGAGAAGGCCATCGAGATCATTCGCGTCAAGGGCCTCAAGGGCATCGCCAAGCGCGAGGGCCGCGCCGCCTCCGCCGGCCTCATCGCCGCCAAGGTCGTCGACTCCGGCAACGGCCAGGTCGGCGTCCTCGTCGAGATCAACGCCGAGACCGACTTCGTGGCCAAGAACCAGAAGTTCCTCGACTACGCCGAGCAGGTCCTCACCGCCGCCCTGGACTCCGGCGCCACCGACGCCGATGCCCTGACCGAGGTCAAGGTCGACGGCTCCACCGTCAAGGAGCTCACCGACGGCATGCAGGCCGTCATCGGCGAGAAGATCGTCGTGCGCCGCGTCGGCCGCCTCGAGGCCGACAAGATCGAGCTCTACCTGCACCGCACCAACCCCGACCTGCCCGCCCAGGTCGGCGTCCTGGTGGGCACCGACGCCAAGGCCGCCGAGGTGGCTCACGACGTCGCCATGCACATCGCCGCCTACTCCCCGGCCTACGCCACCCGCGAGGACATCCCGACCGAGGTCGTGGACAAGGAGCGCGCCATCGCCGAGGAGACCACCCGCGCCGAGGGCAAGCCCGAGAAGGCCATCCCCAAGATCGTCGAGGGCCGCCTCAACGGCTTCTTCAAGGAGAACGTCCTGGTCGACCAGGCCTTCGCCAAGGACCCCAAGACCACGGTCGGCAAGGTCGTCGAGGCCACCGGCGGCGAGCTGACCGGCTTCGTGCGCTTCCGCGTCGGCGCCTGATCCGCTCACCGTTCGGGGTGGGGGCGCGAGCATCATGCTCGCGCCCCCACCCCGTCTTGTTCCTCTCTCACTCATCGACACCCCTCACCGCCGGCTCCCCAGGGCGGCTCTCGTGCACGTCTCATGAGTGGTCCTCGTCCCACGGCGTGTCTGGCCATCCGGGTTGACCCTCATCGTGGCCCGGCGCCCGCCCGGGACGGGGTAGGCTGTGCCAAGCCTGCCCACCGAACCCAGGAGACATAGCGCAATGAGTCAGGAACCGGCTCGTGACGACCGCGTTGCCCACGGCACGCACCCCAGACGTGTTCTACTCAAGCTCTCCGGTGAGGTCTTCGGTGGCGGATCGATAGGTCTGGACTCCGACGTCGTCTCCGACGCCGCCCGCCAGATCGCCGAGGCCGTGCGCGCCGGAGTCCAGGTCTCCGTCGTCGTCGGAGGCGGGAACTTCTTCCGCGGCGCCGAGCTCTCCTCACGTGGCATGGACCGTGCCCGCGCCGACTACATGGGCATGCTGGGAACCGTCATGAACGCCCTGGCCCTTCAGGACTTCATCGAGAAGGCGGGGGTACCCGCCCGCGTCCAGACCGCCATCGCCATGGGACAGGTCGCCGAGTCCTACATCCCCCTGCGGGCCATCCGCCACATGGAGAAGAACCGCGTCGTCGTCTTCGGCGCCGGTGCCGGCCTGCCCTACTTCTCCACGGACACCGTCTCGGCCCAGCGCGCCCTGGAGACCCACTGCGACGAGCTGCTCGTGGGCAAGAACGGGGTCGACGGCGTCTACACCGCCGATCCCCGCAAGAACCCTGAGGCCCGGCGCCTGGACCAGCTCACCTACGAGCGCGCCCTGGCCGACGGCCTCCAGGTGGTCGACGCCTCCGCCTTCGCCCTGTGCCGCGACAACGGCCTGACCATGCGGGTCTTCGGCATGGGGGAGCCCGGAAACATCACCCGAGCCCTGCTGGGTGAGAGAATCGGGACACTCGTCAGCTGCGACTGACCCGGCTGCGGGCTCCGGCGGGCCGCCGACGGCCCCCTTCGAGCCCGGTGACCGCCCCGGCGCAGACGGCCAGCACACCCTCCCAACCCGCAGCCATCCCCACGATGGCCGACCACTACCTGACGAACCCACGACCGCCCAGTAGCCCAGTAAAGGAAGCACCATGATCGACGACGTCATGCTCGAGGCCGAGGACAAGATGGACAAGGCCCTCCAGGCAGCCAAGAGCGAGCTGGCCACCATCCGCACCGGCCGCGCCAACCCCTCGATGTTCAACGGGATCGTCGTGGACTACTACGGCGCCCCCACCCCGCTCCAGCAGCTCGCCTCCCTGACGATCCCCGAGGCCCGCACCGTCCTGGTCAGCCCCTTCGACCGCTCCGCCATGAAGGACATCGTCACTGCCATCCGCGAGTCCGACCTCGGCGTCAACCCCACCGATGACGGCACCGTCATCCGCGTCACCCTGCCGGCACTGACCGAGGAGCGCCGCAAGGACTACGTCAAGCTCGCCCGCTCCCGAGCCGAGGACTCCCGCGTCCAGGTGCGCGGTATTCGCGGCAAGGCCAAGAAGGAGCTCGAGGCCATCAAGAAGGACGGCGAGGCCGGTGAGGACGACGTCAAGCGCGCCGAGCACGAGCTCGACGGCCTCACCAAGCGCTTCGTCGAGCAGATCGACGCCGCCCTGAGCGCCAAGGAGGCCGAGCTGCTCGAGGTCTGAGCCGCCTCGCCCCGGGATCGACCGCGTCTGCGCCCGACCTCCCGCCCCTGTCCCGTCAACCCCTGTGAGCCCCGTGTCGCCTCTGCTGAACCCGCGCCCCACGCGCAACCACGACCCCCTGCCCGCCACCGGGCGGGCGGGACGCAACCTGCCCGCCGCCATCGGGGTGGCGGTCGTGCTCATCGCCGTGGTCCTGGGCTCCCTGGCCTTCTACAAGGTCATCTTCGTGGGCGTCGTCGTGCTGGCCGTCTGCGGGGCGCTGTGGGAGCTGGCGGCGGCCTTCGCCCGCAAGCGCATCCGCCTGCCCCTGGCGCCGCTGTGGCTGGGGACCCTGGGAATCTCCGTGTGCGCCTGGGAGGTGGGGGCGGAGGCGGCCTTCGGGGCCTACGTCGCCACCGTCGGCGCCTGCGTCCTGTGGAGCTTCATGGACCAGGCCGAGGCGGAGGTCGGCACCGTCCTGGAGCAGGCCGGCCACGACATCCCCCGCACCGAGGCCCACGACGAGGTCCGCCGCTCGCGCTCCAGCGCCGCGGCCGCCTCGGTCTTCGCCGCCACCTACCTGCCCTTCCTGGCCGGTTTCGCCGTCCTGCTCCTGGTGCAGGAGCACGGCGTGGGGAAAGTCATGATGCTCATCGCCCTGGCGGCCGCCAACGACACCGGCGGGTGGATGGCCGGCATCACCTTCGGCCGTCACCCCCTGGCGCCCTCGGTCTCACCCAAGAAGTCCTGGGAGGGGCTCATGGGCTCCCTCATCGCAGCTCTCGCCACCGGTGCCGGCTGCGTCTGGGCCATCGGCGGCCCCTGGTGGGCCGGAGCCGCACTGGGCGCCTGCACCGTGGTCGTCTCCACCCTGGGCGACCTGGGGGAGTCCCTGCTCAAGCGGGACCTGGGACTCAAGGACATGGGCACGCTCCTGCCCGGGCACGGCGGAATCATGGACCGGCTCGACTCGATCCTCGTGGCCGCTCCACTTGTCTACGCCTTCACCCTCCTGGTGAAATAGGGACGCATGCCGCACCCACCCCTATCGACCAGCCCGGCCCTCCCCAGCCCCGGGACACGAGGAGCACGAGCGTGAGTCCATCGCGAGCACAGCAGCGCCCCCGGCGCCCGCAGCCCGTCAGCATCACCGGACGGCCGAGTGACGGCCGGGTCCAGGTCATGCCCACCGACCAGCCCCCGGAGGGCGCCACCAGCCCCGACGCCAAACCGCGCCTGTCCTTCGCGGTGCCCGCCGCGCGCGGCAAGGCCCCCCGCCACCTGGCCGACCTCGACCTGGCCGGGCGCAAGGCCGCCTGCAAGGACTCGGGCCTGCCCTCCTTCCGGGCCGACCAGCTCTCACGCCACTACTTCACGCACTTCACCCGCGACAGTGCGGACATGACCGACCTGCCCGCCGCCCAGCGCGAGCAGCTGTGCGCCGAGCTGCTGCCCGAGCTCATCACCCCGGTGCGCGCCCTGCGCGCCGACGGCGGACGCACCATCAAGCACCTGTGGGAGCTGCACGACGGCGTGCGCGTCGAGAGCGTCCTCATGCGCTACAAGGAGCGCACCACCCTGTGCGTCTCCTCCCAGGCCGGCTGCGGCATGGCCTGCCCCTTCTGCGCCACCGGCCAGATGGGCCTGACCCGCAACCTGTCCACCGGGGAGATCGTGGAGCAGGTGCGCCACGCCGCCCAGGCCTCGGCCGCCGGGGAGCTGACCGGGGGACCGGCCCGCCTGTCCAACGTGGTCTTCATGGGCATGGGCGAGCCGATGGTCAACTACAAGAACGTCGTCGGCGCCCTCCACCGGCTCATCGACCCGGCCCCGGAGGGCTTCGGCCTGTCGGCGCGCGGCATCACCGTCTCCACCGTGGGACTCGTCCCCCTCATCCGCCGACTCGCCGGCGAGGGGCTGCCGGTGACCCTGGCCGTCTCCCTGCACGCCCCCGACGACGAGCTGCGCGACGAGCTCATCCCCGTCAACTCCAAGTGGAAGGTCGGCGAGCTGCTCGACGCCGCCCACGACTACTTCCTGGCCACCGGCCGGCGCGTGTCCATCGAGTACGCGCTCATCAAGGACATGAACGACCACGCCTGGCGCGCCCAGCTGCTCGCTGACGAGCTCAACCGCAGGGACACCGGATGGGCTCATGTCAACCCCATCCCGCTCAACCCCACCCCGGGATCCATCTGGACCTGCTCGGAGGTTGCGGTTCAGGATATGTTCGTCAACACGCTCCGGCGTGCCGGAATTACCACGACAGTGCGAGACACTCGAGGCAGCGACATCGACGGTGCCTGTGGTCAGCTCGCGACCGAGGTACTCAACCAGGAGAGGGCCAAGACGACATGAGCGACATGTTCCCCAAGGCAGCGCTCCTGCGACCGGGCTACCGCCCCGAGCAGGTGGACCGCTACTTCGAGACGGCTCACGAGATCTACGACGCCGGTGAGCTCGACGAGATGGACTCCGAGGGCGTGCGCACCGTCGCCTTCGACGTCGTCCTGCGCGGCTACCAGCCCCAGGCCGTGGACGCGGCCCTCGACCGGCTAGAGGCCGCCTTCCTCCAGCGCCGGCGCGCGGCCTTCGTGGCCAAGAATGGTCGCCAGGCCTGGATGGATCAGGTCACCCAGCTCGCCACCACCCTCTACCCGCGTCTGCTGCGACCGGCCGGCGAGCGCTTCGCCCCGGCCTCCGGGCAGGGGTATGACAAGACCGACGTCGACGCCCTCATGGACCGCATCGCCGGCTACTTCGACTCCGACACCACACTGACCTCCAGCGAGGTGCGTGGAGCGGTCTTCCGCCGGGCCCGGGGGAACAAGGCCTACGGGGAGCCCAGCGTCGACCGTTACCTGGCGCGCGTCGTCGAGGTCCTCCTGTCCGTCGAGTGAGTCGAGCCCGTCCTGAGGAAACCTGCCACCCCATGACCAGCCACGCACCAGTGCCCTCCCATCTCCCACAACGACTGGTCCTCCTGGGATCCACCGGGTCGATCGGCACCCAGACCCTCGAGGTCCTCTCCCGCCTGGGGGAGCACGCCCCGCGAGTGGTCGCCCTGGCCGCCGGTGGATCGCGCCTGGAGCTCCTGGCCCGCCAGGCCATCACCTGGGAGGTCCCCGTCCTGGCCGTCACCGGCGGGGGAGAGGACCTCGCCGGCCGCCTGCGTCAGGCCCTGAGAGCCGCAGCCGCCCAGGCGGGCCGCCCCGACCCGGTCACCACCATCCTCACCGGCCCCGACGCCGCCACCACGGCGGTCCAGGCCGCCGAGCTCGGGGCCTGCGACACGGTCGTCAACGGGATCACCGGCTCGGTGGGCCTGCTGCCCACGCTGGCCGCCCTGGCCAGCGGAGCCCGCCTGGCCCTGGCCAACAAGGAGTCCCTCGTCGTCGGGGGCGCCCTGGTCCGCCAGGCGCTGACCCGCCCCGGCCAGATCGTCCCCGTGGACTCCGAGCACTCCGCCATCGCCCAGGCCCTGGCCTGCGGCCGCCACGAGAAGGGACTGACTAGCCCCGTCCTCAGCGGACGCAGCGAGGTGCGGCGGCTGGTCCTGACCGCCTCCGGCGGCCCCTTCCGCGGGCGCAGCCGCGCCGAGCTCACCGGGATCAGTGCCGCCGCCGCCCTCAAGCACCCCACCTGGGACATGGGGCCGGTGGTGACCATCAACTCCTCGACCCTCATCAACAAGGGGCTCGAGCTCATCGAGGCCCACCTCCTGTTCGACGTGGCCCCCGAGCGGATCGACGTCGTCGTCCACCCCCAGTCCGTCATTCACTCCATGGTGGAGTTCACTGACGGCGCCACCATCGCCCAGGCCTCCCCGCCCGACATGCGCCTGCCCATCGCCCTGGGGCTGACCTGGCCCGAGCGCCCTGACCTGTCGGGGCTGGTGACTCCCAACGACTGGCGCGAACCGGTCAGCTGGACCTTCGAGCCGCTGGACGGCGCCGCCTTCCCCGCCGTCGACCTGGCCCGCAGCGCCGTGGCGGCCTCGGACACCCACCCGGCCGTCCTCAACGCGGCCAACGAGCAGGCCGTCGCCGCCTTCCTCGCCGGTGGCCTGGAGTGGCGCGACATCGTCGAGATCGATGCGGCCGTCGTCGGCGAGCACGAGGGCCTGACCGGCCCGGGCCTCGACGACGTCCTGGCCGTGGAGACCTGGGCACGCGCCCGCGCCGACGAGCTCATCGCGGCACGAAACGGAGGAACGCACTCGTGAGCACCACCCTGGCCTACATCCTGGGCATCGTCATCCTCGTCATCGGGATCGGTGTCTCCGTGGCCCTTCACGAGCTCGGGCACATGATCCCCGCCAAGAAGTTCGGCGTGAAGGTCCCCGAGTACTTCATCGGCTTCGGCCCCAAGATCTGGTCGTTCAAGCGCGGGGAGACCGAGTACGGCGTCAAGGCCATCTGGCTGGGCGGCTACGTCAAGCTCGTCGGCATGCTGCCGCCCGCCAGGCCCGGCAGGCCGGACCGCCGGCGCAAGGACGGAAGCCTGGGCATGGTGGGCGAGGCGCGCGCCGAGGCCCTGGAGGAGATCCGGCCCGGGGAGGAGCATCGGGCCTTCTACCACCTCAGCGTCCCCAAGAAGCTCGTCGTCATGGCCGGGGGGATCCTCACCAACCTGGTCCTGGGGATTGTGCTGCTGGCCGTGGCCGTCGGTGTGGTCGGTATCCCCGGACGCACGACGACGCTGTCGACCGTGACCCCCTGTGTCTCGTCCGACATCGACGCGGGCGCCCCCTGCCAGGACTCCGACCCGGTCGGCCCCGCCAGCGCCGCCGGCATCAAGGTCGGCGACAGGATCGTCTCCTGGGGCGGGGTGAAGGTCTCCACCTGGGAGGAGCTTCAGGCCCGGATCGCCGCCGCAGGCACCAGCCCCACCGAGGTCGTCATCGAGCGCGACGGAGCCGAGCGCACCGTGAGCGTCACCGCGGTCGAGGCCCAGCGCACCGTCCGCGACGCACAGGGCGGCCCGGTCAAGGACGCCTCCGGGGCCGTGCGCACCCAGGCCCGCCCCTATGTCGGCATCTCTCCGTCGCTGGGAACCATCCCCCTGAGCCCCGCCAAGATCCCGGGCATCATCGGGCAGGCCATCGGTGGGACGGTCAAGGCCATCGCCACCCTACCGGTGGGCCTCTATCACGCCGTCCAGGCGGCGCTGGGCGTTGAGCAGCGCAGCGCCGACAGCGGCGTCGTGGGCCTGGTGGGGATGGGGCGTATGGCCGGCAACGCCACCAGCGGCGGTGTGTCCGGGGGCGGAGCGGTCCCCCTGTCGATGCGGGTGAGCACCATGCTCATGCTGCTGGGCAGCCTCAACCTGGCGCTGTTCGCCTTCAACCTGGTGCCCCTGCTGCCCCTGGACGGCGGGCACGTACTCGGAGCCTGCTGGGAGGGCACCCGGCGCTCGATCGCCACGGCGCAGGGCAAGCCCGATCCGGGGCCGGTGGACACGGCCAGGATGCTGCCGGTCGGTCAGGTCGTCTTCGGTCTGCTCATCATCATGGCCCTGGTCCTGGTGTGGGTGGATATCGCTGCGCCACTGTGAGGCCCGCAGGGCCGAGAAGGTCGTGAGCAAATCGGTACCGGCGGGAGCGATGCCACACACCTGAGGTGCGGGGCCCGGCAGGGCGGGTGACATACTGGTCGGGTGACTGAAGCGATCGCTCTTGGCATCCCTACGATGCGTGCCCAGGCCCCGGTCCTGGCGCCGCGCCGACCGACCCGCAAGATCCAGGTCGGCAGCCTCAACGTCGGTGGAGACGCCCCCATCACCGTGCAGTCGATGACCACCACGAAGACCCACGACATCGGCGCCACTCTCCAGCAGATCGCCGAGCTGACGGCCGCGGGCTGCGACATCGTCCGCGTGGCCTGCCCCACCGACAAGGACGCCGAGGCGCTGCCGATCATCGCCAAGCAGTCGCGCATCCCCGTCATCGCGGACATCCACTTCAACCCCAAGTACGTCTTCGCCGCCATCGAGGCGGGCTGCGGCGCGGTGCGCGTCAACCCCGGTAACATCCGCAAGTTCGACGACCAGGTCGCCGGCATCTGTAAAGCCGCCTCCGACGCCGGCGTCTCCCTGCGCATCGGCGTCAACGCCGGTTCCCTGGACAAGCGCCTGCTCAAGAAGTACGGGAAGGCCACCCCCGAGGCGCTCGTGGAGTCGGCCACCTGGGAGGCCGGGCTCTTCGAGGAGAACGACTTCCACGACTTCAAGATCTCCGTCAAGCACCACGACGTCGTCACCATGGTGCAGGCCTACCGGCTCCTGTCGGAGGCCGGTCAGTGGCCCCTGCACCTGGGCGTGACCGAGGCCGGCCCCGCCTTCCAGGGCACCATCAAGTCCTGCGCCGCCTTCGGCACCCTGCTCGCCGAGGGCATCGGCGACACCATCCGGGTCTCCCTGTCCGCGCCCCCGGTCGAGGAGGTCAAGGTGGGCACCAAGCTGCTGGAGTTCATGGGGCTGCGCGAGCGCCAGCTCGAGATCGTCTCCTGCCCCTCCTGCGGCCGGGCCCAGGTGGACGTGTGGACCCTGGCGGAGGAGGTCGAGGCCGGGCTCAAGAACATCACCGCTCCGTTGCGCGTGGCCGTCATGGGCTGCGTCGTCAACGGCCCCGGCGAGGCCCGCGAGGCGGACCTGGGCTGCGCTTCGGGCAACGGCAAGGGGCAGATCTTCGTGCGCGGACAGGTCGTGGAGACCGTCCCGGAGGACCAGGTCGTCGAGACCCTCCTCAAGCACGCCGAGGCCATGGCCGCTGAGATGACCGAGGAGTTCGGGCAGGAGGCCCTGGCCGGCACCAGCCCCATGGTCTCCGCAGCCGGCTGAGGACCGGTGAGGGCCGGGCGCCTCCCTCGCCGGCCCGGGCCTGACGGGTATGAGCTTCCTGCGGCACCGCGACACGAGGCGCGCTCAGCGTCACGCCGACCGCCTGACACCGGTCCCCTCCGATCAGGTGTCAGGAGTCATGTCGCTGTGCGCCCTGGAACCGGTCTGCGCCGTGAGCCTGGTCCAGCAGATGCAGCGCTGGACCCGCTGGGGGCGCGGCGACGTCGTCGCCCTGGGCGGACTGGCACAGCCCGTCGCCGCGGCCTGGTCGGTCGGCTCCCTCATGCCCTTCGGCCTGGCCGGACGCCCCGAGCACGGTCTGCGAGCGGCGGACGCCGGCGAGATCCGGGCGCTGGCCGAGCACTGCCGACCCCGCCTGTCCAGGCACGGTTCCGTCTGCGGGCCGGCCCAGGACGTCGCGGCGGTCTGGGGCACGCTCAGCGAGCAGGGAGTGCGTGCCCGCCAGGAGCGCTGGATCCAGCCGGTGCTCGTGGCTCCCGACCCGCCGGAGGGCCTGGCCGACGCGGTGACCCGGCGCAGGCCCGCCCTGCGATGGGCGGCCGAGGGGCTGCACGCCGCCGCTCCCGTCGAGACCGAGCTCGTGCTCCCGGCATCGGTCGCGATGTTCTCCGACGAGCTCGGCTATGACCCGACGACCTCGGGCGGCTCCTACGCGCGTCACGTCTCCTGGCTGGTGGCCGCTGGGCGCACCTACGTCGTCATGGACGACGGCGACGGCCGCCCGCGGCGACCGGGTGAACCGGGACACGTGGCCTTCAAGACCGATATCGGTGCGCTTTGGCATGCGCCCACGGGGACCGTCGTCCAGCTGACGGGCGTGTGGACCCGGCCCGATCTACGGGGGCGGGGCGTGGGCAGTGCGGCGCTGGCCGCCGTCGTCGACGCCGTGCGCCGGGACCATGTGCGCGGTGACGGCGTCGTGAGCCTGTACGTCAACGACTTCAACGCCGCGGGGCTGGCCCTGTACAGGGCTCTGGGGTTCCGTCGAGCCGGAACCTTCGCCACGATCCTTCTGTGAGGGAGAGCGAGCCTGTGCGTGTATCTCTGCCGCAGGAGCGATGGAGCGCTGCCTGGTTAACGGGCTCTTCGCGTTTGAGGGTGCGGTGGGGTGGCGGGGGCGTGCGTGTCGGGGTGGTGGGTAGGGGTAAGCCCCCGAGTCGAGCGTGTTCAATGGTTTGTGTAAGCCCCTTCGTTGGAAGGACTGACACTGATGACTGCTACTGATGACGACGCACAGAAGGTTCCTACTGGGCGTGATGCGGTTGACCGGCTGCGCTCGGCTGGGGCTCTGGATGGCTTGTTTGAGCAGATTGATTCCGGCCAGGTGAAGATGGCCGGGGCTGATGGTCTGCTGCCGGCCCTGGTCAAGGAGGCCCTGGAGAGGGGCCTGGCCGCTGAGCTGACCGAGCACCTGGGCTATGAAAAGGGCGAGCCGACCTCCCAGGCGCGCGGTAACGCCAGGAACGGGACCACACCCAAGACGGTGGACTCTGAGGTGGGGCCCTTCGAGACCTGTGGTGCCTCGGGACCGGGCCGGGACCTTCACGCCGCGTCTGGTGCGTAAGGGTCAGCGTCGTCTGGACGGGCTGGATGCGATGATCATCAGCCTGTATGCCGGAGGAATGACGGTGCGCGACATTCAGCACCACCTGTCCTCCACGCTCAGCGTGGAGCTGTCCGCGGGGACCATTTCGAGGATCACCGACGCGGTCGCTGACGCTGTCGCGCGTGTGGCAGCGCCGCCCGCTGGACGAGTTCTACCCGGTGATCTACCACGGGTGCGATCCGGGCCGATGGTCCGCGCCTGTTCACCGGGTCGCCTCCCGCTCGGCCCATATCGCGGTCGGGGTGGACATGGACGGGATCAAGCACGTGCTGGGGATCTGGGTCCAGGCCGAGGAAGGAGCCTCCTTGAAGGGCGGCTCGTGTGCGCCCGTGCCGGCACAACCGCAGCGTCGGGGCGTGTCTGATCGTAGAGGGGGCACCTCCCGCACGGGAGCGAAGCGCGCGGGGGAATGCGACGGGCTCACCGGTCTTCCCGAGGCGAACGCAGACAGTCCTGGCCCCAGGCCACGGTCCAGACCTGTGTGGTCCACCTGATCCGGGCCTCGATGCGGTTCGTGTCCTACGGGGACCGCAGGAAGGTCGCGGCCGCTCTCAAGGCCGTTTACACCGCCCCGAGCCAGGAGGCCGCCTGGCAGGCTCTGACCGACTTCTCTGAGTCCGATCTGGGGGTCAAGTATCCCCAGACGGTGGCGACCTGGGAGCGGGCCTGGGAGAGGTTTATCCCGTTCCTGGATTTCCGGCCGATGCTCAGGCGCGTCATCTCTCCCCCACTTCGTGGGAGGTACCCCCTCCACCAACAGCATCGAGTCGCTGAACTACCAGCTACGCAAGGTCACCAAGAACCGCGGCCACTTCCCCAGTGATGAGGCGGTGATCAAGCTGCTGTGGCTGGCGATCTGCGACATCGAGGACAAACGAGCCCGAGAACGCGACAAGGAGAAAGGACTGCCAGCATCCAAGCGCAGGGCCAAGGGCAGACTCGTCGAAGGACAGATCACCACCGACTGGAACAAGGCCCTGGCCCAGCTCACCACCGCATACCCCGACCGATTCGCCCCCTACCTAAACCGCTTACACAGAAACCTTGACAGGCTCCTCTGGGGTGCGTGGTGTTTCTCGGACTGGGGGAGTTTTTCTTCCCGTGAGTCGATAGGATGGAGACCATGCCAGCAGCGAAATACTCAGACGAGTTCAAGACCCAAGTGGTGCGTGAGGTGATTGAGAAGGAACGCACGATCGCCTCGGTGGCCGCCTCATACGATCTTGTAGCCCAAACAGTAGGTAACTGGGTCGCAAGATACAAGAAGGAGCACGCCACCGACCAGGACCGCAAGA
>ERZ772940.133-NODE-133-length-41455-cov-5.21534_pt1 | contig 41455 bp, 32 predicted proteins | sample MGYA00511682_ERZ772940 | MGnify/ENA primary metagenome ERZ772940 (study PRJEB29015, sample SAMEA2737922) | human oral metagenome | biome: human oral; feature: human-associated habitat; material: dental | place: China | collected 2031 ... | reverse complement strand
GTCATTTCCTGAAGACTGTGCACGCTTGAAGCTCAGCAGTGCACGAGCCAGCCAGGCGGGTCTGAGGGAAATGATGATGTAGATGAAGAATGGGAGGTCCAACGAGCAATACAATGAGGCGACTATGTGTGTTCCTCTGTACCCCTGCTCCTAACTGCTGGTATAATTATACTGAGCTTAAATAACCAGGAGTAAGAACTATGTCAGGACACAGCAAATGGGAGACAACCAAAAGACAGAAAGCAGTAGTCGACGCCAAACGAGGCGCTGTCTTCACCAAACTGGGCAACATGATCGCCATCGCCGCCCGCAAAGGAACAGACCCCGACATGAACCCTGCCCTAGCCCTCGCCATTGACAAAGCCAAGCACGCTAATATGCCCGCTTCTAACATCCAGCGAGCCATTGACCGAGTCAGCGACAAAAACGCCTCAGCTCTGGAGGAGATAGTCTACGAGGCTTACGGTCCCGGCGGTATCGGGATTATCATTGAGACAGCGACCGATAACCGCAACCGCACCTTACCCGAGGTACGCACTACTCTGACCAAGAATGGCGGTACCATCGCCGACCCGGGCTCGGTGGCTTTTCAGTTTGACCATAAAGGCGTTATCCGTGTCGAGGCAACCGGCGATGAAGCGCTGATGACTATCCTGGATGCCGGAGCAGAAGATGCCACTGACGACGGTAAGGAAATTACCGCTATTACCGACATGCGAGACCTTCATCAAGTACGCCAAGCCATCGTCGACGCCGGGCTAACGGTAGCTGATGCCGGACTGGAATATGTCGGTAAGACTCAAGTCGAAATCAGCAATCCGGACAAAGCCGCCCGAGCGATGCGCCTGCTAAACGCCCTTGATGACCTGGATGATGTGACCGGCGTCCACACTAACGCTGACATCACGGCGGAAGTCTGATATAATTCAGACTGTAGCTAAGTTTTGCGCCGAAAGACATGGGTAGTTAGTCGGGGTGTGGCGCAGTTGGTAGCGCGCCGCGTTTGGGACGCGGAGGTCGTCCGTTCGAGTCGGATCACCCCGACCAATAATTATTTTAAGGATCAAGGTGGACAAGCTAAAAAATAAAGCCAGAATAGCCAAGCTAAAAATGACCGGGTTGTCCGGTTGGTTGCGGCGCCACCTTGTCCTGAGTGTTATCCTCGGTATCATTCTGGTCTTCTGCCTAGGCTCGGTCGTCTTCGCTCTGACTTTCTACCGGGACAAGGCAGCCCCCGGTGTCACCATCGCTAACGTCAAGGTTGGCGGGCGCACTAAAGAGCAGATCACTGCTATCATCCATAACCTGACTAAGAATATCCGCCTCAGCCTCAAGTATGACGGTAAGTCTGCTACTGCTAGCGCCAAAGACCTGGGGGTCGATATCAAGACCGAACAGCTCGCCGAGAGAGCTGCTCAGACCGGGCGAAACAATCCACTAGGCATCCTCTTTAACAATCAGCATTTCGACCTGGCTACCTCGTACGACAAAACGAAGGTTAAGCACTTCGTCGATGCTAACTTCCCCGAGTTAACCACTGACCCTAAGGATGCTCAGCTAGTCTACAATAGAGACCAGAACCGCTATCAGGTTCAGCCCGGTACCGTCGGCAAGTCAGTCCGGCTGCTTGACCTGTACCGTCAAGTCGAGAAGCTCCTCAAGGCGCCCCAGATCACCAGTTATCAGATTACTACCGTCAATGACCATCCTACTATCAGCGACAAATCAGCCGAGGAGACCGCTAATAAGATCAATCAGTCGCTCAGCCAATCAATTCAGATCTTTAACGGTGACCGAACTCTCTGGACGATCGACCCCTGGACGATCGCCGACTGGACATCATTTCAACCTAATCATACGACTTCAAGCTATGACATCGCCTTTGATAAAGATAAGATTACCAAGTTCATCACCGAGACAGTTGCCGGTGAGCTGAGTGATAAACCGGTCAACCAGCTAGCTATCACCGATGGCAACAAGCAGGTGCTACAGGTAATCCGCCCGGGGCGCAACGGTCAGACCGCCAGCAATGTCGACGATATCGCCAACCAAGTCATCGCCAGCCTCAAGGATGGCTCCGGTAAACGAATCGAGATGACCACCAAGGATTCGCCCTTCCAGACCGACGCCTACATAGCAGCAGACGGTCACTGGATTGAATACAATCGATCGACCTATGAAGTGCGCCTGTGGGCCGGCAATGGCATAGTCTGGTCGACTAATCAGACTTCTCAGGGTAAGCCCTCTACTCCGACCATCACCGGCTTGTTCAGAGTCTGGTACAAGGTATATCAGCAATGTATGCCCAATCCGCCGGCCAAAGAGCCTCTCTGTAACATTCATTACATCACTTTCTGGCAATCGTCCGGCTATGCTTTCCACGAAGCCTGGTGGATGAACTATGCCAACGGCAATGTCCGCCAAGGCATCTCACACGGCTGCGTCAACATGTTTATCGGTGACGCCAAACGAGTCTACGACTGGGCATCAATCGGCACACCTGTCTGGGTGCACAACTAGACGTCGGCTTACTGTGGTCTGGTCAAGGCAATCTGACGAGCTCGCTCTGACAGTCGCTCCAGACGAGCCAGCTCCTTCTCGGCATAACCGTCAGCCGGCTCAAGCTTCGCTTCGCCATAGCGTCGGCGGCTCGCCCCGGCCAGTAACCAATCAGCCAAACGAGGACTCTTAGCTAGTACCGGGCCATGTAAATACGTGCCTATCGCCGCCTGCTTGATCGCCCCCTCAAGCTTACCGGCACCATCATTGCCCCAGCCTTTGATTACTCGCCCTAGCGGAGCCTGCTCCTTACCAAGATCGGTTCGACCGCTGTGATTTTCATAGCCGACCAGTACACCCAGCTCATCACCGGCGTCGACTACTGCGTTACCAATCAATCGCTTCCGCCCTGCTACCGTGACGGCATCAAAGATACCCAGCCCCGTCAGCCGATCGCCATCGCCGGTCTGAAAATAATGACCCATCAGTTGATACAGCCCACAGATAACCAGCATAGGTACACCGGCCTCTATCATACCCGGTAGCTCAGACTTTAATTTCACCAGGTCGCCCAGGATTGCCCTCTGCCCCGAGTCCTGTCCGCCGCCACCCAAGATTAGGTCGGCTTTCACCAGGTTAGCCATATCCGGTGCCGAATTATAGCTAATCAGCTCCGCCCGATAACCATACAGCTCAGCTCGCCGACAGATGATCTGAGCATTGCCGTAGTCACCGTAGAGGTTCATCTGCTCGGGGTATAGCTGGACGATATTAAGCTGGCGTCGTTTCATCGTTTCTCCTCCCGACTCTGCCTAGCTAGGAGTAGCTGTCTGATCTTTAACATCGCCGTATAAGTAGCGAAGATCTGTCCGTCACCCTCCAGCTGATCAAGAAAAGACCGAGTCGCCACGACAATATCCGGCTCAACCGACCTGAGCGCTACTTGATCATACTCCAGCCGAAGCGCCATATCGTACGCCCGAATGCCCGTCACACTCACTTCGTCTCGCCTCAGCGAGTCAATCTTCACGTCCCATAGCCAAGAAACATCTCTGCCGTCAGCATACCGATCGTTAATGGCGATCAGAGTCGGCTGCACCTCAGCTGAGTCGAGACTCAGCTGGAAGCCGCTCGGATTTTTAACTAGGATTAATCGGACAGCCCCCTTAGCTAGGCTAAACTCTTCACCTCGCCCAAAAGCCGGTTTAATCTCGGCTAGCGTCTCGACTGCTCGCTGCGGATCAAATCGGTCTTGCTCGACTGCTCGCACCAAGCTCAAGGCAGCTCCACAGTTAAGGGCATTGTAGATACCGAAGAGTCGCAGCTCGGTCGTATACCGTTTGCCATTGATCAGATACTGTGCCCGACGACCGGTTAGTCTATCCAGAGTTAATACGTTCTCAGCAGCACCTTTAGAGCGTTTGGCTCGCTGACTAGTATGCAGCTCTTCATCTGTACGGTACAATCGGCTCGCCTCGCCACTAGCGCCAAACCACGCCGGTCGAGCCGTCAGCTGATCACTCTGACCCAGCTGACTTAGCCGTGGGTCATCAGCATTTAGCACCACTACATCGGTCGTCTGTTCGGCTACATACGAGAGCAGCCGAGCTGTCCGGTCAATCTCACCGAAGCGGTCAAGCTGATCTCTCAGCACATTGAGCAGCAGACTGTAGCGTGGTCTAACCTGCGCCACGAAGTGGGTCGCATGAGCTTCGTCCAGCTCCAGCACTGCGATGTCGGCCCCCAGTCGCCCACGACGCATGACCGGCAAAGCCGCCGAGATGACCCCTCGAGCAAAGTTGCTCCCACTAGGGTTCGTAAATACTCGGTAACCGTCTGCTCGCAGGAGGTCGGCAATGATCTTGGTGGTGGTAGTCTTGCCGTTAGTCCCACTAACCAGCACTACACCCTCCGGCAGCTTAGCGAGTAATCGCCCGAGAAAGTGGGGCGACAGCTTCTCGATCACTAGCCCCGGCAAAGCCGAGCCATGGCCGCCGCCCAGACGCCGAGATAAAAAGACCAAACACTTGCCAATCAGGCTCACTAACCACATCATATCTAACTCGCCTCATTCTATCACATTATCACCGTAGAAATTGTGCTTGGTCAAGTGTTTTAGTACTAAAATGACGGCAACTATTGCCAGATAATATACACCCGCCATCCTCAGCTCTAGCCGATACTCCAGCCCTGCTCCGGGGAGAGTAGAACCCCAGCTAGCCACCGCCTTCACCCAATCCAGCAGAGCGTTAGCCGGTAGGGCAATAACGTTAGCTCCGGCCAGCGGCAAAAGAAAAGTACTTAATCCAGCCACAAAAGTAGCCAGCATAGCCAAAGGCAACATCGGCAATACCAGCAAATTAGTCACCAGACCAACGAGCGAAACCTTACCCATCGCCACAGCTATAATCGGCCAAGTAACTAGCTGGGCGCTGACCGTCTCCAGCAGGATCTGCACCAAGCTCCACTTGACCTTGATCAGGTCGTGAAGTAAGGGAGCTAGAATGATCACCCCGGCGAATGAACCGAAGGATAGATACCAGCTGACGTCACCCCACAGCTGGCTGGGGTCAAGCATGATCGTCACAGTCGCCACGACGGCTAGTAAAGTCACCGGGTGAGATTTGCGACCGACATACCAGAGAAGCAAGCTATATATCGACACCAGTACCGCTCGATCCATACTGGCTGATGAGCCGGTCAGTTGGGTGAATAGCAGCACCAGAGTGACCGATAGAATGACCGCTACTAAGCGAGACCTCTTCGCTAGCAGACGCCGAGCGAAACGAACCAACACCGTCAGATTGTAGCCGCTAGCTACCAGTACGTGAGTCAGTGACGCCAGCATAAAGGCGTTTTTGATTCGCTCGTTTAGGTTGGCTTTCTGACCGGTCAAGATGCCCATACCCAGATCTGCATTCTCTCGGCTCATGACCTTCTTTAGACCGTCGGCAAAGTGATCCCGTATCCACCCCATCGGATCAGCTCCAGCTGGGCGAGCCACCTCAACCAGCCTCGCCCTAGGCAAGGTCGCCACATAAGACCCAAAGCCACTGTCTAACGTACCGCTTAGCTTGACCCGATCGTAGCGAAGCAACTTAGCTGGTTGACCATCCTTGATTGATGCCCAGATTCGCCCGCCCAGGTCATACCGGCGTCTACCTAAAGTTAATATCGGCTGATCAAGATTGATCGTCGTCAACCCTTTACTCATCGCCGGGTCATCAGCTACTGTACCCTGCACTATCACTTCATCACCGACTAGGTCGCTATAGCGATCAATACTGGCTAGTAACCCACTTGACCTGACTATCCCCAAGACTAAACCACCCAATACCGCCATAGCTACCATTAGTCGCCAGCGACTAATCAGCGAGGCCAAGCTAAGCACTATCCCAAAGCCGAGCAACCACAAGCTATATTTGTCTATCCTCGGAAACCACCGCACTACCGCTACGCCGGTCAAGAAACCTAGGCAGATCGCCGTGATCACCCATGAGACATGTGTCTTCTCCTTCAAGTAGCCCACTAAGCTTATTATGTCACAATAAGCTTAGAGCGGTCAGAGTCATAACCGATGACTCACGGAAGCTATAGTTAGATCAGTCAGTCGCATCCGGCTAAAAATATAAATCGCCCTCCTAAAAGAGCGGTTGATTGGCTTGTTCTGATGTGGTGGGTCGAGTGGGGCTCGAACCCACGACACCAGGCTTAAAAGGCCCGTGCTCTGCCAACTGAGCTATCGACCCGTGATTAACTAGCAATAATATACCATAATTTCTACTAGTCACTCAAATCATGGACGGAGTGCTATTATGTTAATAGTAAATAATATGAGAAGGGTGGCAAATGGCACAAACAGCAATCAAAGCAACTATCGTCGGAGCAGGCTTAGTCGGGAGCACCATCGCCTACACCATGGTGGCACAGGGAGTCGCCAGTGAGATCGTCTTAGTCGATGTCGATAATGATCGAGCCGAGGGCGAAGCGATGGATATTGAGCACGGCTCACCCTTCTTTAAGGAGTCGCTTATTCACGCCGGCAATTACCAAACATCGGCTGATTCCGATATCGTCATCATTACCGCCGGCACTAACCAGCGCCCCGGTGAGACCAGGATGGATTTGATCGGTCGCAACGCCGCCATCGTCACCGGCGTCGCCAAGCAGGTTAAGCAGGTCTCCCCCAAGGCTGTCGTTTTAGTAGTATCGAACCCTGTCGACGTAATGACTCGGGTGGTTCAGGAAATAACCGGCTTCCCTGCCGAGCGAGTAATCGGTTCCGGCACCAACCTGGACTCCGCTCGCCTGCGCTATTTACTCAGCAAGAAGTTTGGCATCGATAGTCGCAATATCCACGCCTACGTCTTAGGCGAACACGGCGACAGTGAATTTGTCGCCTGGAGCAACGTCAATATCGCCGGCATGAACATCAACGAGGCGTCCGACGCCTTCGGTGGGTTAATGGGCGACTACGACTACATCAATCTGGCTAACGACACTCGTAACGCCGCCTACGAGATCATCAATCGTAAAAAAGCTACCTACTACGGCATCGCTGCCAGTGCCGGTAGAATAGCCGAAGCTATTCTGCGAGATGAAAAGTCGATCATGCCCTTGTCGGTCAAGCTAACCGGTCAGTATGGACTGAAAGACGTCTACCTGTCTCTGCCCGCCGTCATCGGTCAGCACGGCATTATCAAAATCATCGCTCCCTATATCTCAGAGGAGGAAGAGGGTAAGCTTCACTATAGCGCCAAACTCCTAGCTGAAGCATACGACAGCCTAAAGAAATAGACGAGACGATAAGATCAAACAATCAGTCTGACGTTCGTTACGACACTTTGAAGAAGTGCCAGTTCTCGCCAAGAAAACAGAATAGACCATCCTACGCAGGGTGGTCTATTCTTTATCGCAATGAACAGTCAGTCTTTAGCTCTGACCAACGGAGTAAACTTTGAATGTTGCGTTTCTAAGACTATCGATTTTACTTGAATCAACAGAACTAAAGGCTTCGTACGCACCGGAGCCATTGCTCTGAAGATCATTCGCATAGACGGTATCTTCGGCAATACGTGTTCCGCTAGCATCAACAGCTTCAATTTTAATCGTATAGGACTTAGCTCCGGCATTCTTGTTTGTCACTTTGACACTCAAAGAGGTCTTGTTGATACCATACTCACCGGGCGTTACCGTAAACTGACCCAGTTCAACACTAACGTCCTTTTTAAGCAGCTCATCCGTCTTCTTCCCCGTAGAAGTATCAATAGAATCCTGAGCCTCCTTACCGGCTTTTTCCAGCGCCTTACCGGCGTCATCTAATGTCTTGCTATACATAGCTTGACTAGCGAGAACTATACCGACACAGACCAGCCCGATGACTAACCCGGCAATCGCCATGCCTCGACCGGCACCACCTCGTTTTTTGGCACCGACAGCACTGATAATGCCAAAGATTACAGCGAGAACGCCCAAGATAGCAGCAAAGTTATTGATAATTGGCACGGCTGATATAACCAACCCAATAATGCCTAGCACTAAACCAGCGATAGCTAGCCCAGACCTCTTATTCTCACCTCTATTCATATCCCTCCTTAGAGATTTAAGTTAATATAATCCGTTGTGACTATCTAATAGAAAAGATAGTCATTACTGACTATCTAGACCTGAGACGATCTAGACACGGTTATTATTACAAATAATCCCCCCCCGCAAGTCGGTATATCCAAGTAAGTACATTACCCTCACTTTCGACCCGGGCAAGTCTGAATCACGACATGTGACAAGTCGCTGTCCCAGTTATTTAGCCAACATCTTCTTCAGGTACTGTCCGGTGAAGCTGGCTTGATTCTTCGCCACCTCTTCAGGTGTACCGCTGGCTATTACTCGACCGCCGTCCAAGCCACCATTTGGTCCCATGTCAATGATGTAATCGGCGGATTTGATCACGTCAAGGTTGTGCTCGATCACCACCATAGTGTTGCCGGTATCAACCAGCCGTTGCATCACCCCTAGTAAGCAGCGCACATCCGCCGAGTGTAGACCGGTGGTCGGCTCATCTAAGATATAGAATGTCCGACCGGTAGCACGACGACTTAGCTCGGTCGCCAGCTTGACTCGTTGCGCTTCACCGCCTGACAGTGTAGTAGCAGGCTGTCCAATCTTAATATAGCCTAATCCCACCTCCTGCAATGTCTTCAGCTTGTTTGCTATCTTCGGAATAGAGTCAAAGAATTGCACCGCTTCATCGACAGTCATCTGGAGTACCTGGCTAATATTCTTGTCATGCCATTTAATCTCCAACGCCTCCTGATTGTACCTGGCACCATGACATTCATCGCAGGTAACATAAACATCGGGCAGAAAATGCATCTCCACCTTGATCACACCATCGCCCTGACAGTGCTCGCAGCGCCCACCCTTAACATTAAAGCTAAACCGCCCTGCCTTGTAGCCTCTGATGTTTGCCTCAGGTGTTGCCGCAAATAAGTCTCGAATATGAGTGAAGACGCCGGTATAAGTAGCGGCGTTTGACCTTGGTGTCCGACCAATCGGACTCTGGTCGATCACGATTACCTTGTCTAGCTGTTCTATGCCATCGATTCGCTGATGCGCTCCTGACACTGCCTGAGCTCGGTTTAGCCTAGCCAGCAGTTCCTGACCTAAGATATCGTTAATCAAGGTCGATTTACCCGAACCCGACACTCCTGACACTACTGTCAGAAGCCCCAGCGGAAAAGACACATCGATATTCTTTAGATTATGCTCTCTGGCTCCTACTACCGTCAGCAGACGGCTCTTATCAACCGGTCGACGCTTAGCCGGCACGGCAATCTTTTCCTCGCCACAGAGAAAACGGCCGGTAAGTGAGTCGGGGGTGGCCGCCACCTCGGCAGGCGTGCCGGCCGCTACAATCTCACCACCATGTACCCCGGCACCCGGTCCAACATCTATCAGATAGTCGGCTGAGCGAATCGTATCCTCATCATGCTCCACCACTACCACCGTATTGCCAAGGTCACGTAGATGCTTCAGAGTGGCAATCAATCGGTCGTTATCTCGTTGGTGCAAGCCGATACTAGGCTCGTCCAAGACATAGAGCACGCCTCTCAGTCCGCTACCGATCTGCGTTGCCAGGCGGATTCGCTGCGCTTCACCACCCGATAGTGTATTAGCCGAGCGTCCCAACTCTAGATAATTCAGCCCGACATCTCTTAAGAAGTCCAGACGAGAGTTGATCTCCTTAAAAATCTGCTTACCGATCAGCTTCTCTCGCTCCGTCCAGTCAATCTTACTGAAGATATCACGGGCATCGTCAATCGACAGGTTGCAGATATCGACGATTGATAAGTCATGTACCGTGATCGCCTGCACTACAGGCTTGAGCCGAGCACCGTGGCAGTCCATACACTCTCGCTCTCGCATAAATCGCTCGATATTCCGCCGCATGAAGTCACTATCAGTCTCTCGCCAGCGGCGTTCTAGATTAGGGATCACTCCCTCGTAAGTCGTCTGAACCGTCCGTCTACCCAGCTTAACTGGATAGACTTGGTCGCCTGTACCATACAGTAGGAGTCGACGAGTCTGAGCATCTAATTCACCGACCGGAGTACGCAGGTCAAAGCCGTGTACCTTCGCCACACTAGCCAGCTTCTTCATCCACCATGCTTCGACGTTAATCCGGTTGAACGGTCGGATGGCGCCCTCCATGATGGTCAGACGATCATTTAGTACTAATTCCGGATCGACCACCATTCGACTACCCAGTCCCGAACAAGTTGGACAAGCTCCAAAAGGCGAGTTAAAGGAGAAGAGCCTTGGCTCCAGCTCGGGGATTGGCTCGTCAGGATGGTCAGGACAGGCATAGCGTTCTGAGTAGGTCATTAGCTCGTTGCTATCGGCATCGATCACCTCGACTACTCCACCACCGATAGTCAAGGCCTGCTCGACACTACCGGACATCCTGGATAGATCTTGCTCGGTAATGACCAGACGATCAACCACCAGCTCGATATCGTGCTTGAACTTCTTGTCGATATCCGGCCACTCGTCTAGAGCATAGACGATACCATCTACTCGAGCCCGAGCATAGCCTCGAGCCATATACTGCTCCGGCACATGAGCGAACTCGCCCTTCTTCTGCTTGGCAATCGGTGCACAGATGTAGACCCGTCGATCCTTCAGCTGCATGATCTCATTAATGATCGCTTGAGGAGTCCGCTTGTGCACCTCCCTGCCGCAGATCGGACAATGCGGGGTACCTAGTCGGGCAAAGAGCAAGCGCAGATAGTCGTATATCTCGGTCACGGTTGCCACCGTCGAGCGAGGGTTACGGCTGGTCGATTTCTGATCAATCGAGATCGCTGGACTAAGCCCGTCAATCTTATCCACATCGGGCTTCTCCATCTGACCCAGGAACATCCGGGCGTAAGACGATAGCGACTCGACGTAACGCCGCTGCCCCTCGGCGTAGAGGGTGTCGAAGGCTAACGAGGATTTACCCGAGCCCGACAGCCCGGTGATCACCACTAGCCGATCACGAGGAATATCCACACTGATGTCCTTCAGGTTGTGGACTCTGGCACCCTGGATACGTATCACCTCTGTCATTATCTCGGGTATGCTAGCATATTTTGTCTGATTTGTCACTAGTCAGCCCTAGTGACAGTTGGCTCATTAATAAGGCTACCGAGCCACCCTGGCATATTACTTTTAGCAGTTCTAACGTAAAGATAACATGATAAAAAGAAAATGCCCCTTGCTCGGAAGCAAGGGGCGAGGAGAGGATGAGTAGAGGGGGTTACCCAGCAACGCCGGCCGGCGTCACCAGATGACCCAGTCGCCTGGGAGACATATCCTTCCAGGTGGCCTGAAAAGCCACCCAAATCGGGCGACTTTCCCACTCTCCAACCTCGGCCACTGTAATGGTGGCAAGGTCGGAGGAAATATCCTCCCCCGTCGGACCGACCCATAGCGGGTCAGTCCGACCAAGCATTCTCGCCAAACGGTGAGAATGCTCGTGGATTGCAGAGACGAGACACCTCATCTCTGCAATAAATTCCTTCTGGTCACGTGCGACCAGACGGAATTCTGGCTTAAGATCGGGAGTACTCCCAACCTTAACCCCTTCGGCCATCCCGGAGCACCGGACAATCCCGTCGACCAGGTCGACGAGATTTGGATGACCGGGGAGAGCCTTCTCCAGGCTCTCCTCATCTCCGCCCCGCCAGTGCGTTATGTTCACGCACTGACCGAGCTTGTACCCGGGTATCACTACCCGGGTACGGCATCCCTCCCGGTCATAACGACCAGAAAGGATAATGCTTTGCGATGTTGTCATGATTTTACTCATGATCATCCCTCCTCAGGGATCGCAGGCCATGTGAGCCGGTCTCACATGCAACCTGATGGTGTCCACTGTAACACCCCCCCCGCATTTGTCAAGCGTTAGCGTAATGAGCTAGCTCATTCGTCAAGGTAAGTTAATTATGTTCACAGGCAAAATCGACTATCGGCAGGTATAACCCGGCCTAGGACTTAGCCGGACTCGTCTCTACTTCTTCAGCTAGAGCATACTTATTCTTATCGACTCGCTTAAACTGTGGTCGGCTCTGCAGGTTGAGCAGGATAGTAGTCTCTCGGACTTGGCGAGCCTTGAGTACTTCCCGGACGATATCGTCTCGATACATCGGACCATGCTGACGAAGAACCTCGGTGATCACATCTGTGATCGAACCTTTCTTGTAGCCATGCTCAGCCAGGGCGTAAATACCCCGCCCCACTAGAACGAAACGATCGTCCTTGATCAGTTCGTTGTGAATTGCCGGGTCGGTGGAGTTGTTGTGATTAAGCCCTCGGTCTCGGATCATCTGGGCAATCTCACTGTAATGCATCGGCTTCTTACTATCTTTAAGGACAATATATACCTTGTCTCTAATGGTCCGCGGATTGACTGAGGCCCATTTGGCTAGGCCCCATTTATCGTCTAGATTAGCTACCTGCTTACTCAACCGAGCGATCGCTCCGATTTCCTTAGGGTGCTCATAGCCACTGCCAATTAGCTTGAATAGCTCATCCAGAGTGGCCGGCTCTTTCTTGTCCTTAAGCACCTTGATAATCTCATCAATCCTTGCCTTGACACTGCGATCATCCTTGTCACTTGTCAATACCACCCCGGCGTGGTATTTATCATTCTCCGTAGTCGGTAGCATCTTGCCGCTAAGCTCAGCTAGGAACATGACATAGGCTCGACTTTGCCTCTCAGAGTCACCCATCACCGCCTCGGCTAAGTCACCGACTTTGGCGGCTCGCCCCATCTCGTGCAGCGACTTGACGATATCCATCTCCGCCACATTAAACGCCTGACAGGACCCTTTCTCCAGCCACAGCTTGATCCGGATCATGGTCGCCTTCTCGATCTGACGCACCCGCTCTCTGGTGATATGCATCGTCTCACCGACTTGCTCTAGCGTTTCTTGCTCACCCTTGATCCCATAACGCCGTGTGACAATATCCGCCTCTCGAGGCCGCTCTATAAATGACACGATCGACTGGACAGCCTCAGTCAATTCTGCCCTGGTATCAAGCGATTTGACCACCAATCTCTCCTTTCCGCATCAGCTGAGTAATTTATTTCACTTGTTTTTCACCTTATTTCAGTTGTAATTATACGACAAACTTTATCTATCCGCAAGAATGAAGCCTGGGACTTTAAGCTCTAGCATATTGTGTCGTGATAATTACCCCTAACGAATAGCCACACAATCAGCGCCGAAGATCGACCCGACCGCTGATTCCAGCTCAGCACAAGCCGAAGTCCGCACCGGCATGCGCACGGCGTTCTTCTTAGATTCACCCAGCACTAAGATAACCTGATCTTCGCCTTGGTACTGATCAACCTTTTCCCTCATCGCCACCAGTTTCTTGCCATCAGTAGGATCTTTGATGTGGATGTACATCACTTTCGGCTTGTCTGCCTCAACGATATCATAGAGCGACATATCAGTAGTAGGTGAGCTAGCCCTAGTCGCTACCGAATGATATTTTCGCCCATTCTCTGCCACCTGCTTTGCCTGATACTGGCGACTGTTACCACGCCTTGACCTAGCCGGAGCGGCCTTGACTTCGCTCATCGGCACACCGGTCGGCTGATAGGCGCTCAGCACATCATCAGTGATAACTTGAATCGAATCAGCTACCAGAGATGGGTCGGGCAGGCGGTTGCCCTCTTTATCTTTACCGCTGATCCTGCCTTTAATCAAGACCACGTCACTGGGGTTGATCGTCGCCGGCATATTAGCCTCAAAAGTCTTAGGAAAGACCACCACCTCTATCTCACCGAACTTATCCTCAATAGTTAGAAATGCCATCTTCGAGCCGGCCTTGGTCACTAGTGTCCGATTCTTACTGACCAGACCACCGACCGTCGCCAAACAACCATCTTGGTCAGAGCTAAGCGAGTTAGTCGGATTCGTCTTTTCGTTCAGAAAGTCATCGTAGGCGTCTAGCGGATGAGCCGACAGGTACAGACCAAGCAGCTCCCGCTCCCAATTAAGCTGCTCCTTAGCGTCAGTTTGCTTGGGTGCTGCACTCAACTCCAAACTGGATACTACGCCCTTAGTATCGCCCTCCAGCATGCTGATCAGATTACCCTGGCCTGAGTCGGCTTCTTTCTGCGACTTCTGAGCAAAAGCAATGATGCTATCTAGATTAAAGAGTAGATCGGCTCGTGAGCCGGAGTAAGTACCGGCCGGAGCGCTCTTATCAGTAAAACAGTCGAAAGCTCCTGCTTTGATCAGCGACTCGTAGACCTTGCGATTGCAGACCCGGCTATTGACTCGCCGAGCAAAGTCCTCCACCGAGGTGAATAGCCCATCTTTCTTGCGCTGCTTGATAATGTCATCAATCGCCGTCGAACCGACGCTCTTGATCCCGGCTAGACCGAAGCGAATATTCCTCGTCCCCTTAACGACAGCAAACTCTTGGAATGACTCATTAATATCAGGCCTCAATACGTCTATCCCCATCCGATTACACTCGGAGATCTCGATGGTTAGCCGCTCAGTATCACCCGAATCGGAGGTCATCAGAGCCGCCATAAAGGCGTCCTGATAATGTGACTTGAGGTAGGCTGTCCAGTAGGCAATCAGGGCATAACAGGCAGCATGACTCTTGTTAAAGCAGTAGTTGGCGAAGTCTTCCAGCTGCGACCAGAACTTCTCCATCAGCTCTCGCTCCACGCCGACAGTCTTGACCGCCCCATCGATAAACTTAGGCTTGATCTTCGCCATCAGGTCGGCTTTCTTCTTAGCCACAGCCTTACGCAGAGTATCTGCCTCACCGCCGGTAAAGCCACAGACCGCCTTAGAGATGTTCATGAACTGCTCCTGATAGACCAATACACCATAGGTCTCTTTCAGCTGATCCTCCATGGTTGGGTGTGGATAGGTAATCGGCTCTCTGCCGTTCTTGCGAGCGATGAATGAATCGATGAATTGCATCGGACCGGGACGATATAGCGCCACCATAGCAATAATATCGTCAAAACAAGTCGGCTTCAGCTCCTTAAGGTAGCGTTTCATACCGGCAGACTCCAGCTGGAAGACTCCGGTCGTTTCGCCTCGTTGTAAAAGCTTATAGGCTTCCTTGTCATCCAGCTGGAGGTTATCAAGATCAACCTCGTCACCATAGACTTTGCGAACAATCCGCAGACAGTTATCAATGATAGTCAGGTTGGACAGCCCCAAAAAGTCCATCTTCAGCAGTCCCATATCCTCAACCTCGGGAGCCGAGAACTGAGTAGTGATCACGCCTTTCTGCGCCATCTCCAGCGGAATAATATCAATCAGCGGCTCGGGGGCAATCACAGTACCGCAAGCATGAACGCCGTGACTTCTGATCGTGCCCTCCAACTGGGCGGCAAAGTCATAAACTCTCTTGGCCGTGGGATTAGTCTCATACTCATGCTTGATATCCGGGTCGGTCTGCAAGATCTCCCGCAGAGTACCGATATGAGCTGACTGTGGTCCGGTCGGCACCAGCTTTGACAGGCGGTCGCTCTCAGCATATGGTACTTCCAGCACCCGAGCCACATCACGCACCGCCGAGCGACTGGCCATCGTGCCGAAGGTGACGATATTGCAGACGTGATCTCGCCCGTATTTATCAGCACAGTAGTCGATCACATCGTCCCGACAAGTATCCTGCATATCGACATCGATATCCGGCATCGAAATGCGGTCAGGGTTAAGGAAGCGCTCAAACAGCAGGCTGTATTTCAGCGGGTCGAGGTCAGTAATCCGAACGGCGTATGAGACGATTGACCCCGCCGCCGACCCTCGCCCCGGGCCAAAGACATAGCCTTGCGACTTACCCCAGTTAATAAAGTCCTGAACGATCAAGAAATAGCCCTCATAGCCCATCGAACCGATCACACTTAGCTCCAGCTCAGCTCGCTGACGCACTTCGTCTGACAGCATCGGCTTAATCTGCTCAACCGACAGCCGCTCCGCTTCCGCCTGCGGCACACCGTTATAACGCACCAGCAGACCCTGATAAACCAACTTATGAAAGAACGAGTGCTCACTATCACCTTTCGGGAGAGAGGGATACTTCGGGATCAGCACTTGCCCCAGCTCAATATCGACATTACATCGCTCGGCAACCAGCCTGGTGTTAAGGATAGCCTCCGGACATTCGTCGCCCCAGTGGTCAATGATATCTCGCGGGTCAGTCAAATGCAGCTCAAAATCAGCCAGGCTCATGCGATTCTTGTCGCTTAAGAAAGAGCCCGTACCGATGCAAAGTAGGATCTCGTGTGCCTGCTGACAATCGTGGGTCAGGTAGTGTCCGTCACAGGTAATTACCAGAGGAATGCCCAGCTCCTGATTCATCCGCTTCAGCCCTTCGTTAATCCGGTTCTGGATCTCCCAGTGAGTATTGCTCTTCGGGTGACCATGGTCCTGCATCTCTAAGTAAAAGCGATCACCAAAGACCCCCCGATACCACTTCGCCAGCTCGACCGCCCTGTCATAATCACCGGTCTTTAAAGCGCAGCTAATCTCACTGCTGGCACAGCCCGATAGAACGATTAGCCCTTCGTTGTATTTCTCCAAGATCTCGTGGTCAATCCGTGGCTTGTAATACATTCCTTCCAGGTTAGCCAGACTGGAGAGACGCATCATATTGTGCCAGCCGGCCTTATTCATAGCCAGAATAGTCAGATGAAAACGCTGCTTGTCCTTTGCCGGATCACGATCTTTGCGTCCTCGGGTAGCCATATACACTTCGATGCCGAGAACCGGCTTGACACCTGCTGCCTTCGCCTTTTTATAAAAAGTTAGATCGCCGCCCATGGTGCCGTGGTCGGTCACTGCCACTGCCTCCATACCAAACTCTTTGACTTTACCGATGAGGTCATCTACCTTGGTCAGCCCGTCCAGCACACTGTAAGTGGTATGGTTGTGCAAATGAACGAAGTCACTCGGGGTAAACTTGTGCTTGCGTGCTTCCTCACGGCTAATGCAGATCGGCGGTACATCAGTCCGATCATCCTGCTTTTTCGTCTTTACTCCCTCCTGACTCATCGCTAATTATTATAGCAAAATAATGCTTAATTTGTGGTACTACCGGCCCTCCGGGGGCAACAAGAATAGACCCTCTCCGGGGTCTATCTAAGCTTAGCCGGTAGCTGCTAGTCGTCTAACTTGCTATCGATCTTGTCGTCCAGCTCTTCTTTCTTCTGACCGAAGAACTTCTTAGCATCCCGCACTTTTTCACCGGCGAAAGCCTTAGCCTCGCCGGCTTTGTTACCGGCTGCCTTCTTGACTTCTCGGGCTTTACGAGCGACATCCTGCCGAGTCTCTTTACCTGACTTTGGTGCCGTCAAGATACCGGCTACTACACCCACGGCCGTACCGATAGCTGCCCCCAGGGCAAACTTGCCTGCGCCTGATGATTTCTTGTCACTGCTCATCTTTTTTCCTCCTTTTACCGCTAAGATGGTTACGGATATATTTTACTACAATCTTGGCAATTATCGCCGGATTAGCCAACCGATTAAGCGTAGCAAAGAATGAACGCAGACTATCGCTGGCGTCCTCAACATTATCGGTGATACGCTTAATCTGGATAGAGATCCGAATCGACAAGACTAAGAAAATGATGCCTAGCACCAGGAATATCGCCAGAAACACCGACAAGATCAGAACTAGTATTTGAAAGGCATCCATACATCTAATTTAGCACAAGCAGTTAACTAGTCAATGCAAGGATGGCGTAAAGCCCGGTATACCCCCGTATGTCTTAGCTCGTTGATGGCTCCGGTATTCGGGGCAGCCAGTCGATACTTTGATCCGGTCGAGCCGGTACCACTAGTTGATTTCCTGGCGGTAGGCTTTCTGGTAGTATTATCAGCTCTTTTGTCGCCGGACTTGTCTTTATCCTTGTTGTCATTTTTATCACCGGTCTGATCATTGTCGTCGCCCTTATCCTTGTCTTTATCGTCGTCAGGATTAACCGGATCAGTGTAAGTGAACAGCTGAGACAGCTTAGTCTCATGATCTTCATCCTCGCTTAAAGTAACTTCGACAGCGCCGGAGTGATCACTGGCCGGCGTTAAAAGCTTGATCGAATCATCACTCACTTCATAATCCGCCACCTCTTTATCGCCGAAATGGATCGCCGTGATGTTGGACACTTTAGCAATTAGACGATTGCTAATTAGCTTTGGCTGATTAGTGTTGGCTAGGGCGTTAATACCGGGCAGGCCTTTCGCCGAGCCACCCCAGGCATAGACGTTACCCTCAGAATCAAGCGCATATGAGTAGCTCGCTATCTGACCGCCACCGGCACCGGCTGCCAGTACCTTCTGGATGGTCACCTTGTCCTCGGTTCCGTCGGGTCGATTCGGTTTCGTCGGTAGCACAAACTGGCTAGTGATCTCGCTAACTTGATTCCGGCTGATATTTGACCCATCACCTAACTGACCATAGTCATTAGACCCCCAGCTAAAGACTCTACCGTATTGCGACAGAGCTAATACATGAGAATTACCGATACTAATCCGGCTAATCCGATCGTCTTTCTCCAGGAGCTCCTTAAACCGCTTGGTTAGCTCGATCGGTACACTAGAGAGCTTGTCACCACTACTGTGATCAGCCGGATTAGCCTTGTCGTCACCAATCCCCAGCATACCGGTCTGATGGTTACCCCAGATAAACAGCCTGTCATTCTTAGTCAAGATTGCCATGACGCCATCACCGGCCGCAACCTGAATCACCGTATCATCGCCAAGCGACGGAATGCTGCCCGTACCCGGCGAGCTGATATAGTAAGCCGACATCGCCGGATCAAGCTTATTTGGTTCACCCCGCCTTGATCGCCCCAGCTCACCGTGATTATTACGCCCCCAGGTCTGCAGATTGCCAACATTATCCAGACTAATCGCCGACCGGTTACCCGCTACCAGCATCTTGATATTATCTCCCAGCCAAGCCGCCTCGACCGGAGCAGTCTTGTCGGCGTACTTTCGATTAGTGTCACCATCAATATAATCTTGTACCTCGCCCCAGACGTAGATATAGCCTTGGTCGGTCAGAGCATAAGCCGTATTGGCGCCGGCAGTAATAAACCTAATGAAATCACCTTGACGCAGAGTGAATTTGTCGGTGATCTCGACAGGCTGATTCCGATCTTGACGACTCTCGCCGCCTTGCCCTAGCTGACCCCTATCATTGTGGCCCCAGGCAAAAACCCGATGCTTCTGACTAATAGCGTACGAACTATAGTCGCCGGCCGCAACCGTTTCGACCCGATCGCTCGCCTCTAAGTTTAGCTTAGCTGTCACATCGACAGGCTGAACTGTATAGCCAATTACTTTCCTGCTGCCCAATTGACCATACATGTTGCTACCGACCGCCCAGATATGACCACTCTGCGACAAGAGTAAAGCGTGCTCAACGCCCGCCGCTACATCAACGAACTTCTCGCTCTCTTCTCTAATGAAGTCTTTGCCCTTGATCACTACCGGCGTGCCACCGCTAGTCAAGCCACTGGTCGGCGTCATCGTCTCTACTGAAAATGCTCTTGCCGGGATCGACAGAAAGCATAGAGCTCCCACCAGCACAAAGGTGAGCTGACGAGCTAAGTGGTGGATACGGTGGATGATCATGTACTTACCTAATAAATTAGCACAAGCATATTAGAGCTGGCAAGTAGCTGAACGGCAACTAGTAGTCAACCGGTGCAATCGACTCCGCCCACAGCTGAAGCTCTTCTAAGATAAACTGATCCACTGCCGGACTACTCGCCAGCTTGCTCAGTTCTGACAGATAAGCCGGTAGCTCCCGCTCCAGTTTGGCTCGGCGAAACTTCCGCCAACGCTCTTCCTCCGACTCTGATAAACTAGTCGGGTATTGGCGAGCCTTGTAGCGAAAAAGCAATTCGTCCAACCGTTCGTCGGTAAAGTTAGGGTGTAAATCAGCCAGGCTGGCTGAATCAGCCGCAGCGACTAGGCGGATCTTTGCCTGATCACTCTTAGGCGTAAAGCTGTCATACAGCTTACCTTCGACATCACTAGCCGGCGGAAAGGCGGGGCGCTTGCACCAAGCCCTAGTCAGTCGTTTGACTAAGTCAGCTTGGCTATTCAGCTGATGATAATGCTTCATTGCCTCAGCCTGGCTTAGACTAATCCGGACTTCCGAAGCTGAGTCCAGCACCCCCAGAGGCGCTACTGCGGGACACTTATTGATGCTCAGCTCCTTGATCGGTATAGGGACGAAATCATCCTGTCGTCTAGTCGCCCGATCTGCTGTCAGATTACCGAGTATCTCTGCCTCACTAAGTGAGGTGAAATCGGCCGGATCATAGCGCAGATCCCAAACTAGATAGCTGTTCGGGGTGCGCCCTTCAGCAATCACCGTTGCCACCGTCGTCTTCTGGTAGCTCGACGAGTAGCGGCCGCTGGCATAGACAAATGGCTTAGGCTGGCCGGGAGTGATGATGTTAAGTATTGAATGCTTGTCATGGTGATCCAGCAAGTAGCGCCACATCGTCGGCTGGCTCTGACGTAGTAGCCTTGCTAGACTAATCAGCGCCTTGACATCAGCCAGGGCATCATGAGCATTGTCGTTCTCAAAGCCGTTACATTTCGCCATATCTACCAGATTGACCGTAGTAATCAGCTGATCCGTCTCCGCCACTCGCTTGGTTGGCCAGTTAATTCCCTCCGGACGCAATGCTCGTACCAGCCGAGTCACATCCAGCAGATCCCAGCGGTCACGACCTTCTGACCATGCCCACTGATAAGGATCATGAAAGTTACGCCACAAAGTGTGACGGATAAACTCATCGTCAAATCTCGTACTGTTATACCCCAGGATGGTTGTATCCGGTGTAGCGACCTGCTCTAGAAAGTAACAGCAAAAGTCTGCCTCGCTGATACCGTCAGCCACAGTCATTTGCGGCGTAATATGAGTAGTTAAGACCGCCCCCGGTGAAGGCAAGATATCATCGGTCAGCTTGACCAGTAGGTTAACCGGCTGACCAATCGGCTCAAGCTCATCGTCAGTTCGCTGACCGGCAAACTGCATGATCCGGTCGTACCTGGCACTAAATCCGGACGTCTCCAGATCATAAAAGAAAAACGTCCGCATGAACCCCTAGTGAATAAACTTGTAGCCCGCTAGATTATGGATGGTTCTGGTTGATCGGACATTCCAACCGGCGTAGTTCATCTCACTGACGAAGACACTACCATCGGGATTAACTCGCTCGACGATACCGACGTGACCATAGTAGCCGGACTTGGTCTGGAAAATAGCCCCAACCGACGGAATGTGGTCAACCAGAAGCCCCGAAGCCCTCGCTCCACTATCCCAGGTATTGGCATTACCCCAACCGCCACTGACCGGTAGCCCCAGCTGAACTCGGCGATTATAGGCATACCAGGTACAATAGCCATAGGCATAACGGTTACCGCTGACGATCGGCACATAGAAGCCTAGAGTCGTGCTGACACCCGACGAATCATTATTATAACCATACGAGTACGAACTTCGCCCATAGCGCCGTCTGGCTTGAGGCGCAACATACTCTGGGCGCTCTTCCTCAGGTAAGACACCATCTGGCAAAAGAATAGCCGTACCCGTCGCCACCTTGTCGCTATTTAGGTTATTGATATTAGTGATTGACTCAGTAGACGACTTATACTTATCAGCCAGCGCCTTCAGGTCATCGCCTTCTTTGACGGTATAGACTACGCCGTCGACAGCCGGGATAGTGATAGTCGAGCCGACCGCCATAGCATCAGTCTTGAGACCATTGGCCCAGCGGATGGTCTGGGCTGAGACACCATGTGCTTTAGCGATCGTCTCCGCCGAGTCACCTTCCTTCACCACGTAAGTCGCCAAAGCCTTTGACTCAGTCGTCGGCGCCACAATCTGCTGTTTGCTAACGCTGGTAGCATCAGCCTGTGCCATCTCGGCACTCACGTTAACCGACTCTGCATTACTGGAGACGCTATTTGATGACGACAGATTAGTCACTGACGCCACCGCCGAAGCAATATTGGCCGACTTGACATCATCAGCCGTAGTCGAGCCTGTCGTTACCGCTCCGCCCGCCAGCTGACCGCCGGTATTGTCAGCCAAGCTGGTAGCGACAGCATTAGACTGGTTAACCTGGCCAACTTTCTGACCTTGTAAGATGTTAACGTCAATAGAATTGCTAGTCGACACACCCGGCAGGCTAACCTGGGTGATAGAGTCAGCATGAGTGTAACTCGTAGCGACTAGCGTCAGTACCAGTATGAAGACGGCGATGTAAGAAGCCCGTTGTAGGAACTTCTTGCCCCGTCCACTTGCCTTTGATTTGATTCTCTCGCTGGAAGAATTAATTAAATTACGATCAGTCATAGCTCGTGATTTAGATTAAATCGCTATTGATTATAGCAAGCCGGAGGTAGTTGTGTCAATGCTCTTTAGGGGTGGAGCAAGCTATCGACAGTAGTAGCAAAAGCTACTTGCACAGCTTGCCGCAGTGGTCAGCCACGGCCTGATTGTGCTGGTCAGCCGTCTCCGAGAAATATGTCTTGCCATCTTCGCCGGCCACAAAGTAATAGTAGCCACTCGCCGGAGGCTCCGCCACCGCCAGCATAGCACTCAGGCTAGGATTAGCGATTGGTCCGGGTGGTAACCCCGGATTATTACGGGTATTATAGGTCGAAGTACAGTCAGGTGAGTTGGTATTACACATCCCCATCTTGTAGGCGTACTGAAACGTCACGTCCGAGCCCAGATTCATCCCCGCCTCTAAACGATTGTAAAAGACGCTGGCTACCAGCTTCTGGTCGGCTTGATTCTTAACCTCCTTGGTCACGATTGAGGCTAGTGTAATGCCTTGATAAAAGCTTAGCCCCCGACCGGCAAATTTAACCTTGAGATTGTTGCGACTACTGACCAGCGCCAGTTGGTTAAGTGCTTTCTTGATCACCTTATCCAGCCCATCACCGGCCAGCACCCGGTAAGTATCGGGGTAGAGGTAGCCTTCCAGGCTGGCATTATCAGGTTTGTCAGCTAAGATCGGACTATCGTAATGAGCTGATAACGCCTTCTCTATCTCAGCATCGGTATAGTCGTATCCCTTAAAGACCTCTTTTAGCTCGTTAAGAGTCAGCCCGGGCGGTATCTGGATATCAACCTCATCACTATCAGCGGTGGCCAACTTATCAACAATCTTGGTCATGCCGTAGCTCGGACTAAGCATATGTGTGCCCGCCTGGATATCCCCGCCATGAAGACGCTTATAGATTCGAAAAGCCAGAGTATTGCGAATAAAGCCCGCCTTCTGGAGAGCATTAGCCACTTCTTCAGTGGTAGCGCCCTTATCAATAACGAACTGTCGGACGCTCTTATCTGCTGCATTGACCGGCTCGGACGAGCTACACCACCAAACAAAGACGGTCGCAACGGCAATAACAATGAAGATCGCTGCGATGACTGCACTGTTACGCAAGATGCTATGTCTACCCCGCCGAGCTTGACGCTTTTGCTGACGCCGTCGACGCCTCAGCTCACCTCGACTCAGCGTTGCCTCAGTCTCCGCTTCGATAATTGGCTTAAAGTTAAGCTCCATGAAGTCGTTCGCTATCTCAAATGACGGCCGTCGCTTGACCTGACTGACATTCACCCGTTTATGACCCGGCTTAAGCTTGCCCACCTCTATCTTCATACCTTATTTCACCCCACCTAGATAATCAGTCAATATGACCACCGCTGCTTGACTATCCAGCGTGCCGTCCCGCAACATTTGCTCCTTAAAGTGCTTCTTGTCTCGACGAAGCATCGCCTCTGCCTGAACGGATGTCAAACTCTCATCCTGAAAAACTACTTCAACGTCCCGAATGGAGTTAACCGACATAGCATCCCCCAGATCATCTGCAAACTGACGACAGTACTCACTCTGCTTAGTCTCTAGCCCCTCGGCATTGCGAGGCAGACCAACAACCACTGTCTTGATCTGGTGGTTTATGACCAAACGACAGATCTCGGCTAGAGCCTGCCCGTCATTCTCGACCGCTTCAGCCGGTGAGGCTAGTTTAACCTCGTTATCGCCAAGGGCAACACCAATTCGTCGAGCCCCGACATCCAACGCCATCAATCGCTCTAATCGCTTCATTGATCGACCGTATAAACAACCTTTATCTTATTCACAGCCGGCACCCGACTAACCCAGAAGGGCGACAGCGCTACGTTAACATCACTAACACCCTCGGTCTGCTTGAGCAGCGACTTAACCTCCTCTGATTTACGACCGGTCGCCTGGCGTTTGGCGCTAGCCTCATCTACTTGCGGTCCTAGTTTGCCGGTAGTCTTAATAGCAACTACATAGCCATTCTGAGCCGGAGCGAAGCCGCTAAACGCTATTTCGTTAACGCCATCACTATAAATCTTCTGGTCAGGACGTTTTTTGCTATTCAGCTGGTGAGACAACAACCCCTTTAGATCACCACGACTAACCCCCATCAGGGTGTAGGTAATTTCCATACTAGCGGTCGCTTGACCAGACGATTGCTCGCCCACCGCCGGCGAGACTTTAACCTCGCTCTGTCCAACGCTAAAGCTATTGCCAATGGTAACTACTGAACCGGACATCTGACTAGCCAGATCCTTCTTAGCGGCATTACTATCACCTTTTTTCTTTAACGCCGCCACCGCCGTATCGACGTCAGCTTGTGATACCACCTTAACCGTTTGTTTATTGCCACCACTGAAGGTCACTTTAGCCAGGGCTGTCACTTTACTGGCAGAGTAGCCTGAGACAGACAGAGCAGTATTCTTCTCGATATTACCTTCAGGACCGATGTTCACCGCCGTCGCTTTGACGCTATGATAAGTCTTGCACTCCCCCGAAGCATCTTTGCCGCCGATAACCGTCACATCACCGTCAGTCGTGAACTGCATGCCGCTAGCATACAATCTGGTACCAGCTTCAATGGTGATACTATTCTTCTTAGGTGTGTCGCTATAGGAATCATTAGGGGTAGCGTTATAGCAAAAAGCCACTGTGCCGGTCGCCTTGGTACCAACTTCTTTAGTGCCGGTAGCGTTGAATTGCACTATCTCGTTAGCTTTCTTTTGCTTGATGACTGGAGGCAAGATGCCCTGCTCGTCATTGCGTTCACCGGATGGCACCAGGTTAAGCGTCCGTTCAATATCAACAGCAGTAGTTTTCGCCTTGATAGTAATAATCGCCTGAGGAGCAATAACGAGCGCCCAGACGATCAGTCCAATCAGCAGTATCAAGCCTCCACCGATTAGTAAAATCTTCTTTCTCAGATCGCCGATATCAGGGATCTTGATCCGCTTACCGGTCGGCCGCTTCGTCGTTCCGGGGGCTTCATCGTCAGCCACGCCGTCACCATCAGCGTCGTTCTTGATATGATCGTCCGTCTCGATAGCCGCCACAGCCACGGATATATCATCATCCATCCGCTCTCCCGCTGACTCTCTGGCAACGTCATCCAGCCTGCCAATCGCTTCATTACGCCCGTCAATGATGTCATCATCGTCATCATCGACGTTATCAACTTCCAGCAATCTCGCCTGAGCATTGATATTCTTAGCCACCGGAATAGCTAGGCCGGAAGCTAAGTTGGTCAGCGCCTTATCCAGGGTAACGATACTGAGACGCTTATGCGCCAGCTTAGCTGCTCGTTGTAATAGCTTCAGGTTAACTGCGCTCTGCAATACTCCGATACGCTTAGGTGGCACTAGCGCTACCACCGTCTCTTTGGCAGCCTTAATCTTGCCTACGATAGAAGTCACGTCATCATCGGTATCAATGTAGATCAGACCCCGACCCTGCAAGCCGGAACTTGGCGCATCGTCTCGCCCTCGCTTCGCTACTCTGACCTTGACTCTCTGACTATCAAGCTTCGCCATCTTATATCCTTAGTACTCTATCTATTTTATCTCGGAACGTCTCCTTCGTCCCCGTGACTGACTCCATTGTATCATAGCCTACTCGCAAAAGCCCCAGGGCGGTAATCAGAGTGTGGTCAGTGATCTCGCCGGTCTCATCCTCTATACCTGATACATCGCTAGGGCGAACGTGCTTGATGATCGGTCGTCTCGAGAAAGGTAAGTCCTTGTACCAGTTTGAGGTCTCCAGCCGATCAACCAAAGCACCCAGTGACGAACCGCCACCACAGAGTAAGAACTTATTCGGCAGATGGTCGATAGCATCAAACTCGCTCAGCGCCAGCTGCACACCGCTGATCCAGACATCTAGAGTATTATCAATTGATTCATTGACCGTCCGGAGTACATTGGGCTTGATCTTACCTCCGTCAATATTAAGCTTGAGCTTCTCGGCAGCCTCATAGCCAATGCTTAGGTCGCCACTGATCGTCTTAGTGAAGGATCGACCGGCCACGCCAAAGCACTTGGTACCTTCCACTCCACCGTCATTGACTACGGCGATATCGGTACTACCACCACCGACATCGCACAATATCGCTGTATAGTTGGGGCTCTCATCTGTCCCCAGCACTGCCCGAGCTACCGCAAAGGGCTCGGCTGCCACTGCCACCAGCTCTAAGTTTAGCTCAGTTGCCGTCCGCTCCAGCGCCCCGATATGAACCATCGGTGCAAATGCAGTGTAGATCTGGATCGCCACGTCTTTACCCTGGAAGCCGATTGGGTTACTAACCTTGTAGCCGTCGATATGAATACTGACGATAGCAGCATTAACCAGCTTGACCTCGACATCAGGATTACCCGTCTCAAAGGCGATCTGCTTCTGCGCCTTAGTAGCAGCCCTCTCTTGCACCTTGTCAATGATCAGCTGCATCTCCGCTTCACTCAGCTGATGATCCGGATTGGGACGTTTATAACGAATAGTTGAAGTAATCCCCTTAACGAACTCGCCGGCAATGCCAATCACCACTTTCTTAGCCTGGACACCGGCCTGATCCTCCGCTTTGGCTAACGCTACCTCACAGTTCTTGACTACACCGGTGATATCGGCGATAGCCCCACCAAACATGTTACCTGTCTCTTGGCGGGCTCGACCAACCCCAACTACCCTCAGCTTATCATCAATCAGTTTAGCGATCAGAGCCTTGGTATAGACCGTCCCGATATCTAAGGCGACGATATATTGATCGGTCTCCTCGACCCGTGAAAAAAGCTTCATATGCTAACTATTATACAACATAATCGGTTATGCCTATCCGGCCAGTACGCTTACCTCGGATAGTCATCAGCCTGATTCTCATAATTATAGTACCCACTGGGCAACAGTTCACCTTTCACGTCGCTGAAATATAGCCGGTCCAGCGTCTGTCGCAGATTACTCGGAGTCAGGTATTGCTCCAATGTTGCTTCGGTAGTAGCTAATTGACCCGTCAGATTGTATAGCTGATCAGGATAAAAGATAGTCGAGCCGGACTTCTTAACTTCGCCGACCAACCGAACCAACTCGGTTTGGCTCACCGCAATCGGCAAGCTTCCTTCCAACTTTCGGGCCAACTGACCCAGCTTGACATCACTGTGAACTAAGTAAGTCAGATTCACCACCGGCTTACCCTGATCTACCTCCAGCCACTGATCAATCGCATAAGCCCCGACTCTACTCACTACGTCCTCAAATGAATCTCGCAAGAGATCAGTCGTACTCAGCAGTAGAGCATAGTCACTCTGATCCGGCTGATCAATCATTAGACGGACTCGTATCCGCCGAAAGGAACGACTAGCCCGCCTTTGACGTAGCCAGACAGCACGGTAGACTTGACGCTTCGGTACCACCGCACTGTAAACCGGCTGTCCGACCGGCAACTCCTCAAATCGAAGCTTGGTCAATCGGTTGATCATGTCTCGAAAGCCCTCTTCATCGCCAATCTGATAAGTCACACCTACTTCGGCTTCGACACTACGTCGACACTGCTCCAACATCGCCGGCTCAGGCATAGAACGACTCTGCTGAAAGAACTGCCAAACCGGACCCATAGCTTGCTCGTCCCTAGTAGCAAACTGAAACATGATATAGCCGAGAAAGGTAGTAGCTCCATAGCTTAGAAAGATACTGGGGAACCCGGTCCGGTACTCCCGACGTAGGTAATCGAACAGCATCGCTACCAGACAATGCTCATAGATATGGGCTACTCGACTGTCAATAATCGTCGGCTCAAGTTTCGCCCCGAAGAAGAGTCTCTCTATCTCATCATCGGACCCGGAGCTGATAAGCAGCGATCGATCAGGCATAATCCGCCTCGGCTACTTCAAGGTAATCAACCGACTGGAGCTTTAGCTTCCGCAGAGTTCGGTTCATGTTGTCTACACTAATGGTCTTGATTAAATCATCCGTGTCTGCCAACACTCCACTGCCGGAATACAAATCTAATGGACTGAAATAGTGTAGTCCGACTCGAATTGATTTCCGAAAGCAATCACAGTCCTGCCCATTCATCACCAACTGATCCAGTATCTGTCTTAACTGATACCGGAAGTAACGACGACCAACCTGACGCTTTACCAGATACCGATAGTGCAGAGCCAGGTCGTCATCACCATGATCTATCACCGAGCTGTAATCGTATCTGGAGCCGATAGACCAAGTCAGTCGATCCAGCTGATCGTTGACCATCATCCGAACGACCGGCAGGATGAGACGATCGGTCAAGCCAGGCTGAACAAGCCGTAGATAAATCATCTGAAGACGAAATGATCGAGGGTCACGGCGAGAACTAACCCAATCGTAGCAAAAAGGTTTGGCCAATTCCGGGTCAACGATTGCTGCCGGATCGCTCGGCAGGGGAACCGGTTTCTTACGAAGTAGTTCCGTCATAGTTTGATAAAAACGAGCTTTGTCCAAACGAATCGTCTCTCCTAATACCGCCTCAACCTGTGCCAGGCAGTTATCAAGTTGCAACTCAGAAAAGACACGGTGTGACTGCACGATCCGATCAACAGCTTCAGCCACTTGAGCCGAAATACATTCAATGTATAAAATTAGCCTCTGCTGAAAAGCCATTCGCCTGATCCAACAGACACTGCTACTATAAGGAAAACCTGCTTCCACCAAACCGTCAATAATCTTCGTCGCCACGCAGATACTGTTAACCGCTCCCAGGCGATAATCCAGCCCCGGCGTGACTAACTGATACTGTAAATAATGAACCATAATATCTTGAATAAGGCGAGGTTGACCACAGTGCAATCGGTAACAACCTCACCGAAAGAACCTAGCTCCTCCCTACATATTTGATACTACCGACAACTCTCCTGACTACTTTGACAGTATCATGAAGACCAAACAAACAACACTGCCCATCGCCATAATAACACCAACTACTATATTAATGTTATTGGACAACTGGTTATGATTTCTACTTGTTCAATATTGTCGGAAAGGCCATCGATGAAAGCCCGTATTATCTCATAAATAAGGTTACCCATTAGCTTTTTCCGTATTTCAAAACACTTTACCGGCAGTTCCGATAATACTTCTGGAGCTGAGACTTTGGTTTTTCGGGGATAGTACGCGCTAGTTGGTTGTTTTTTACAAGCGGAACGATATATTTCCTAGACACATAACTCCTAGTCATACCCAAAAAATTAGCAATCTCCTTTAAACTACGGGGCTTGTTACAATAGTTGAGGATAGTACTCACTTGGTCACTCACTTGGTCACTCACTTGGTCACTCACTTGGTCACTCACTTGGTCAGGTTCGCTATTATGACTGTTGTTGTAAAAGACCACCTTAAATAAGCCCCTTCCCTCAATAAACTTTGGTTCTGGTAAACCGTATTTAGCCATCTCCCGCCTCATGGTAGGAATACCGGTGTGCCTATTTTCCAGTGCCCTCATGAGATCGCCGTCAATCGCTGGGTACTTCTCCTCTAACAATCTAATAATATCCGGATTACGGGCTTCCATTATCGTATCAGTACCTAACCTATCAATCCGATTTGGACCATACAGAGTACCTGGATTAATTATCTCTATCCTATCGCTGTAGACATACACCTGTATATAAGCTCTCTCGGTGTACTTACTATAATCACGATGAACCAAGGCGTTCGTCACAGCTTCACGCAGGGCTCTAATAGGGTATTCCGGTATGTCGGTACGTTTACCGTTGGGGTCGATAATTACCTTGGTCTTCATATTTCGCTGCAGAAAACTAAGCGCCCCTGACAGCATTTGCTCTATAGTACCCTCGACTCGTTGATTGTCATTAAATCGCTGTCCATCTCCTCCTAATTCGCCCAGTTCCTTACCAGGCATAGACGAACAGGCAATAAACAGCTGTGGGTAATACGCCTGTGGATAGTCACCAAAGACCATCATACCTGCCATCGTTGGCTTATTATCATTACAGATACCGCTCAGCCTCATAATCTTCTCATCGTCGTTCTTAGCAAAATTAGGCTTTTCAGACTTTACTTTCTTAATGTATCTGATGATCTCTTCGCCGTTTAAGTCATCAATACTGGCTCGTTCAATCGGCCGTAGATCATCAGGAACTCCTTCCTTGTAGCTTTGTTGAGCATATATCTCGTACGGCGTCATTTGTTCATCGCTCTCTCCAACCCTAGTATAAGCGCCTCTATGAATACCGCCTTTAGTGTAATAACATGGTTTTTCGCTTAGAGGTAGTTCATGAACCTTAGCAGCAACCAGTGTCTTTCCCTCAAATTCCACCGGGCTAATATCCAGGTGAACTGGTGGACTCATAGAGTTCTTGCCTAACTCGGTTAACTTTTTCTGCAGATCTTCCACATCATAGACTCCTTCCACCTGGAAACTATCACTAAGTCCAAAAATAATAATGCCACCATACTTATTTGAGAAACTGGAGATAGTATCATAGCACTTCGGAAAGCCACCTTTGGCTGATTTAGCTTCAATTAAATATGTCTCCGCACCATATTCCCTAAGTGTCGCAATAGCCTCTACTATTTCTCGTTGATCCATAGTCTATGATTTCTCTAGCTCTCACTAGTAGTATGATGCTTTACTGCGTTAGAACTTCCTCCCTGCGGCTTGGCTAAGCTGGCGCTGGCGACTCATCAGCTCGTTATAGTCCGCCCGCCAGGTCTCGGCAATCTTGAGTTGGCGCTTAGTCGCCTCCTCCACCGATAGTTCAATTGGGAAGCCGTAAGTATCGTATAGCTTAAACACCTCACTGCCCGTTAACCCATCAGCTGACATCTTGTCAAACTCTCTTAGGCCTTTCGCCAGGGTACGGCGAAAAGCCTTTTCTTCCTTAACCAGCACCGCCACTACTTCATCATGACCTGCCTCTACCTCAGGAAAGTCCGCTCGGTAAATCCCAGCGACTACCGGCACGATCTCCTCCATGAAGTTCTGCTCCACCCCCAGCTCCAGAGCGAAGCGGATGGCTCGCCTGATTAGCCGACGCATGACATAGCCCTGCTGCTTGTTGCTCGGCTTGACTCCATCAACCGCTAAGAAGGTGGCCGCTCTCAAATGGTCAGCGATCACCCGCATCGCCTGTTTTTCTTCATTATATTTACGTCCGCTCAGCTGCTCCAGCTTGGTAATAATCGGCATGAACAAAGAAGTGCGAAAAACATCCGGCGAGTCAATCGCCGCCGCCGCAATCCGCTCCAGCCCGCCACCGAAGTCAACGTTCTGCTTCGGTAGCTTCTTAAACCCCTCCGGAGTACGAACGTACTGAGTAAAGACCTGATTACCAATCTCCATGTAGCGACCACAATCGCAGTTAGGATGACATTTATCACCATAAGCCGGATCATGGGCAACATGCTCAAAAGCGTAGAAGACCTCACTATCCGGGCCACAAGGATCACCCATCGGCGTAGTCGACGGACCACCATTACGGCTCCACCAGTTCTTGCTGCCATCATAGAAGAAGATCCGCTCGCCCGGCTTGATGCCCCGCTGACCACCTTGTGCCTCACTGCCAATGTCAGCCAGCTTAGCCTCAATCCCTTTGCTCTGAAATAGTTCTTGCCAGATCTGAGCTGCCTCATCGTCCCGGGGAATACCATTCTCCGGATCACCGGCAAAGCAAGTCACATATAGCCGGTGTGGATCTAGACCAACTTCGTCGACCAGGAAGTTAAAAAACCAGGTGATCTGATCTCTCTTAAAGTAGTCCCCTAGACTCCAATTACCCAACATTTCAAAGAAGGTGGTGTGACGGTTATCTCCTACTTCGTCAATATCTTGCGCTCGAACACAAGTCTGGCTGTCAGCCAGCCTAGTCCCCAGAGGATGAGGCTCGCCCAGTAGATATTTGAGCAAGGGCTGCATGCCCGAGCCGGTAAATAGGGTAGTCTGATCATCCTCCGGCACCAGCTTGGCACGAGGAATCACCGTGTGCCCATGTTCTTTGGCGCACTCTAAGAATCGTCGCCTGATTTCGTCAGCATTCATAGCTGATATTCTATCATACTCAGCTATTCAACCTTGACAATCTCACCATCTTTGAGGTGTAGTAAACGTTGATTGCGAGAGCCTCGAAACTTGAGCGACAAATCTCGCTCCGCCAGGATGAACGGACCATCAATCAACATATCGATCGACTTGACCAGCTCCCACATCTCGGGGGTTGACCAGTCTCGCCCCGCTTTGATGTCATCATATAGATAGCCGGTGAAAGACAATACATTCCAGCCCATCTCTCGGTGTGCCCAATCGGCCAGTTCTTTACAAGCCTTAGCCTGAAGCATCGGCTCGCCGCCACTCAGCGTTAGTCCGGTCTGCCCCTCCATCTGGCGCAGCTTTTGCTTGACCCAATCAATCTTAACCACCGTACCAGCCTGGACATCCCAGGTCTCAGGGTTGTGACAGCCAGGACAGGCTCGGTAGCAACCCTGACACCAAACCACCGCTCTGAGCCCCGGTCCATCAACGATACTATCACCCGCCACCGGCGAAGCTAATCTAATCTCATCGTCCGCCAGTTGCATCTCAGACCTTAGCCATCATCTTAGCTTGATTAGCTTTCTGGAGCTCCCGCTCGGCTTTTTGCTCGGTAGTATAGACACCATTTTTATTGACCGTCACCCCATGTTTGACCCTGGCCTTTTCCTCAGCCTGCTTCGCATCGTTCCAGCGATCCAGCGAGCCAACCAGATAGCCGGTGATCCGACGCAAGCGCTCAAAGCTAGGTCCATCCGCTTCGTGTCGACCACAGCTGGGGCAAACATCATCGTAGATGATGCCGGTGAAGCCGCAAACCGGATCACGATCAACCGGATGGTTAACCGAACCATAGCCGATCCCCGCCTCTTTCATATGGCGAATCACCGTCTCGAAAGCCTCAATATTCTGGCTGGGATCGCCATCCAACTCAATGTAGGTGATATGCCCGGCACTGCACAGCTCGTGATAAGGCGCTTCTTTGTCAATCTTATTAAAGGCTCCTATCTGATAGTAAACCGGTACATGGAAGGAATTAGTATAGAACTCTCGGTCGGTCACACCCTTGATCTTGCCGAAGCGCCGGCAATCTATCCGAGTGAAACGACCTGATAACCCCTCAGCCGGCGTACCCAAGATACCATAGTTCAGATGATACTTCTCCTCCTTATAGTAATCAGCTCGCTGACGCATGTGACCGATGATTTCCAGCCCTTTAGCCTGTATCTCGTCTGACTCGCCGTGATGATGACCGGTCATCGCCACCAGCGTCTCAGCCAACCCGATAAAACCGATCGAGAGAGTGCCGTGCTTAGTGACCGCCTCCAGCCGATCATCCGGACCAAGCTTCTCACTACCAAGCCAGTTGCCCTGCCCCATCAGGAAGGGGAAATTGCGCACCAGCATATTAGACTGAAACTTATAGCGCTGATACAGCTGGTCAGCTACCAGATCCATCAGGTCGTCCAATTCTTTATAAAATCCCTTCCAGTCCGGCTTACTGCGCTTACCTAGACAGATACCGTGCTTGATGCCCAGCCGCGGCAAATTAATACTGGTAAAGGATAAGTTGCCTCGCCCGATCGTAGTGCCGTTTGACTCGGGAAAGATTGACTCGTAGACCCTGGTGCGACAGCCCATAGTAGCAATCTCAGATTTATAATCACCCGGCTTGTAATACTTTAAGTTAAATGGTGCATCAATGAAGACGAAATTAGGGAAGAGCCGCTTGCTCGACACCCGCATCGCCAGCTTAAATAGATCGTAGTTAGGATCCTCCGGATTGTAATTCACACCCTCCTTCACCTTGAAGATGCTGATCGGGAAGATCGGCGTCTCGCCGTGCCCCAGCCCCGCCTCGGTCGCTAGCAAGAATTGCTCACTGGCCAGATGTCCCTCGGGAGAAGTGTCAGTACCAAAGTTCAGGCTAGTGAAGGGCACCTGAGCACCTGCTCGAGAATGCATCGTATTTAGATTGTGCACCAAGCCTTCCATCGCCTGATAAGTCTGGCGCTTGGTCTCCTTGATAGCGAAGTCAAAGATCTTAGCCGGGATGCCTTTGATCCGCTCGGTATAGGTCAGCTTTTCCAGCTTAGCCGGGTCAAGCTTGATTTTTTTACCGGTAAAGTCATTGTAATGCTCGACATTTGACTGAACGGCTTTACGATAAGTCTTATTAACGCCCGGCGCCATCGCCCAGTCGAAGTTGGGGATAGCTTGCCCGCCGTGTTGCTCATTCTGATTTGACTGCAGGATGATCGCCGTCAGAGCAGCATAGCTACCGATACTATTAGGCGTCCTTAAGAAGCCATGTCCCGTCGAGAAGCCGCCATCAGCAAATAGTTTCAGCGGGTCGGTCTGGCAGCAAGTTAGCGTCCCGGTGGCATAGAAGTCAAGGTCATGGATATGGATATCGCCATCGTCGTGAGCCCGGACATGCTCCGGTCGGAGCAGGAAAGTCTTAGCATACTCTTTCGACCCTTCCTCACCATACTGAAGCATCTTACCCATAGCAGTATCACCATTGACATTAGCATTAGAACGCTTGAGATCGCTGGAGTCCTTTGCTAGTGAGCCGGTAATGATATCAAATTGCGACATCAGCCGAGACTTTGAACCGCGCACTTTAGACCGTTCATCCCGGTAGACAATATATGCCTTAGCCGTCGTCTTATAGCTGGAGTTCATCAGGATATCCTCCACTTCATCCTGAATTTGCTCCACCGTCGGGATCGTCCCATCGTACTCCTGACTTAGTTTGTTCGTCACCTCACCCGCCAGCTTAGTTGCTTCCTTACTGCTAAACTCCTTGGTAGCTGCCCCCGCCTTGGCGATAGCCGTAGCGATATTCGCTTGATTAAAACTGACGATCCGGCCATCCCTCTTCTGCACCGACTTCAGCATCCTGCCCTCCTTATGACTTTGTTTGTTGCATACGCTATATGTTGCGTGTATGATAGATTGTACTCACCAAGATATGGTGTAGTCAAGAAGTAACCACACAATTAGCGTTATGCTTTTTGCAACAGACGCTATAGATAGCGACAGTAATCCGGACTGTGGAAAAGCACCGGATTACTTAGGCTAAAATGAGAGGGAGTATGAGAAAAGGGTTAGAGATAAAACATTTAACCGTAGCCACCAAAGACGGTAAGCAGATCATCAAAGATATATCCCTGCACTTTAGTGACCGAACCAACTACGCCCTGCTCGGTCATAACGGCTGCGGCAAGACTACCCTGGTCAGTGCCATCATGGGCTCGCCGGAATACCAAGTAGTCTCAGGGCAAATCCGGCTGGACGAGACGGATATCACCGATCTGCCGCCCAACGAACGAGCTAAGCTAGGCATCTTCCTAGCTATGCAGTCGCCGATCGAGATCCCCATCAGCTATAGCAATTTTCTCCGCTCCGTACTGGCTAATATTGATACCGGTGAACGCAATTTCTTCGACGTACTGGACGAGCTCAAGCAGGATGCCAGTCGACTCGGCTTTGATGACTTCGACCCGCAACGTCAGCTCAATGCCGGCTTCAGTGGCGGTGAAAAGAAGAAATCTGAGATCCTTCAGATGTTAGCTATTCGTCCCCGTTTTGCCCTTCTCGATGAGCCGGACTCTGGGTTGGACCGAGATAGCGTTAGTCGACTAGCCGAACGCTTACTTGCTATCGACTACCCGACCAGTCTGATCGTCATCTCCCACCACGACCACCTATTAAATGAACTCAAGCCCACCGTCACTTATAACCTGGAGGAGCTCTAGCTTTGTCTACGGTCGGTCTATCCGAGGCAACTATCCGACATATCTCGGCTATGAAGCACGAGCCGAGCTGGATGCTGGATATTCGCCTGGAGGCCTATCACGAGTTCGTCCGCCGGCCAATGCCTGACTTCGGTCCGGATCTAAGCAGCCTGGACTTCAGCACGATTGATTACTATCATCCGGTCGGAGAGCAGGTAGCGGATAACTGGGATCAAATCCCCGATGAGATCAAACAAACTTACCAGAAAATCGGCCTACCCGAGGCAGAACAACGCTACTTAGCCGGTAGCCAAGCCCAGACTGATTCCACCGCTATTTATAACCGTCTCAAAGAAGAATGGCAGAGTCAGGGGGTGATCTTTACCGATACCGATACCGCCCTGAGACAGCACCCCGACCTCTTCCGGGGGTATTTCGGTACTGTTGTCTCCAGTAGAGATAACAAATTCGCCGCCCTTAATACTGCCGTCTGGAGTGGCGGTAGCTTCATCTATGTCCCGCCCGACGTACATCTGACCATCCCCCTGCAAGCTTATTTCCTGATCGACGTTAGCAATGTCGGGCAGTTTGAACGAAGTCTGATCGTCGCCGATCGAGGCTCGACCGTGCAATATGTCGAAGGTTGCTCTGCGCCAATCTTTAGTCGGAATACTCTACACGCCGCCGTAGTTGAGGTAATCGTCAAGCCATATGCCCGAGCCCGCTACACCACTATCCAGAATTGGTCGACTAATGTGATCAACCTGACCACCCAGCGGATGCTGGTCAAGGAAGGGGGTATCGGTGAATGGATCGACGGTAATATCGGCTCGCAACTGACCATGAAATACCCCTGTCTCGTACTGGCCGAACGAGGCGCCAGGGGTAATATCCTCTCCTTAGCCACCGCCAAGTCGGGGCAAAAGCAAGATAACGGCGGTAAGGCAATCCACCTTGCACCGGATACTTCATCAACTGTCGTTGCCAAGTCAATTTGCTCCGGCGACGGCTCCAGTACTTACCGAGGCGAGATCGTCATTGATGACCAAGCCGCCAATGCTCGCTCTGCTACCAAATGCGATACACTTCTGCTAAGTGGTGACAGTCTCTCTAATACTTACCCCACCAGTGTCATCAAGCGATCTGACGCTAATCTCAGTCACGAGGCAACGACCGGACGGATCAACGAGTGGCAACTCTTTTATTTGATGAGTCGAGGCTTAGACGAGGACGAAGCCACCGGCCTGATCATCCAAGGTTTTATCGAGCCCATCATCAGCAACTTACCGATGGAATATGCCGTCGAGCTCAATCGTCTGATCGAGCTATCCATGGAGGGGTCGGTCGGATGAGACAATATATCTTAGGCGATATCAAGCAAAAGTATCTGCTCCGGACTAACCGACGACGGACGGTCAAGCTCCATTTCGTCCACCGAGAGCCTCACACCGGGTCAAATATCTCTATCTGCATCGTGGCTGGTAGGCAAGCTAAGGTTAAGTTGCAAGCTACTACCACTATCAGGTCGTCCGCCGTCGATAGCCACGCCTGGCTCGAGATCATCGTCATCACCAGCGACCGGGCGACCGTTCAGGCTGCCCCCAACCTCGAGATAGATAATAATCAGTGCCAGGCAGGACATGCTCTAACCACTAAGCATATCGGCAAGAATGAGCTCTTTTACCTGATGAGTCGAGGTCTTACCAAAGACCAGGCTTGGCAGCTAATCGTCTCGGAGGTAACCGCCCAGTATCATAATGGAGTAAGATTATAAGATGACTAAAGTACGATCACTCTTCCCTATCCTAACCAGCCACCCCGAGCTAGTCTACCTGGATAGTGCTAATACCACCCTAAAATCTGACTTACTGCTGAAAGCTCTGGCTAAGTACTATCATCATCACTTAACTAACGTTGGGCGCAGTGGCACCGATTGGTCGACTTGGGTTACCAGGCAATATCAGCTGGCTCACCAAGACGCTGGGGGGCTAATCGGAGCAAAGAGCGATAACATCGTCTTTACCTACTCTAGTACCTACGCTATCAATATGGTGAGGCATGGCATCCAGCACACCCTCCGCCCCGGCGATATTATCTTACTGACACTCCACGAGCATAATTCCAACCTGCTGCCTTGGCTAGCATTAGCGAAGCAGACTGGCGCCCAGGTGAAATACATGGAGGAACTACCCCTATCAGATCTCTCTAGAGTCAAGCTGTTTAGCTACAGCCTGGTCTCTAATCTAACAGGCGAGGTCTACGACTATCACAATTTGACTACCCAGATCAGGAAGCAAGGCGGCCTCGTCCTAGTTGATGCCACTCAGGCTGTACCACACCTAGACGTCAATATTGACCAGCTCAACTGCAACTTTCTAGTCTATTCGGCTCACAAAGTATATGGCATGACCGGGCTGGGGGTGCTATACATCACCGATGACCAGATTCAGAGCTTAATACCGATGGTCTATGGTAGCCAGACCTTTAGCCACATCGACCGGTCCAATTATGACCTATTGTCGTCTGCTGGACGGTTCGAGCCGGGCACTCCTAATATCGAGGGGGCATTGGGGCTAAGGGTGGGTCTTCAGCTGCTCAGAGCATTTCGCCACCGGGAAGAAGCTCTGGGCGAGTATTTCCTTGATCAACTCCGGCAACACCGGCTCGATCGGTTTCTCATCAGCCCTACCGACCCGACCACCCGGCACGTCCCCATCTTTTCTCTGGCTCACCCCACCGTTCACCCCCACGATATCGCCATGCTTCTAGAGTCACAGCAGATCATCGTCCGGGCCGGCAAATCCTGTGCCGATATTCCGGCGCAACACCTCGGCGAAGCCCGGGGCGTTATCCGAGCTTCACTCGGTATTTATAACACTCAGCAAGATATCGACCGCTTCATCACCGGCTACAAGCAAGCCCTTAATCGGCTAGGTGGCTAGGCATGAACGATCAAAGCCTGCTGGACGACATCATCTTTACCCATCGTCACCCCCGACACCAAGGAGAGCTTGCTCATATATCTCCCCTGACCGACGGTAATCCCGGCTGTGGCGACCGGATCGAACTGTATCTGGACATCAAGGACGGTATCATTATAAGAGCTAGCTACGCCGGTCAGCTCTGTAGTGTCGCTACCTATGGTGCCGAAAGGCTAGCTAGTGCAATCACCAGCAAGCCTCTAGCTGACGCCTTAGCCCTATCAGCTAGCGACTTACTACCCCACGATTGCCCCCTTCTGTCTAATCCCACCAGGCTAACTTGCTTCACTACCGCACAGAGGGCTCTACGGAGTCTAACTAAAAATCACCTCTCTGAAGAGAGGTGACAATAAGATTGGTGAGTCAGGTGGGACTCGAACCCACGACACCAGGCTTAAGAGGCCCGTGCTCTAACCAGCTGAGCTACTGACCCTCAGGGAGGTAGTAGCTAGATAATACCATATAATAGCTGATTGGTGAAATAGCGGGGAGCAAACCAATTAGCGCACCTTCAGGCTATCGTCGACATGTGTCATCAGTGGATCAAGGAAGAACTCGACTATCCGCCTTTTTCCCGTAGTAATCTCTGCTGACACGCTCATGCCGGGTAGCAGCTTTAGCCGGTTCTTTTTTGAGCTATTAGCACCGGATAGCTTAACTTTAGCCTTGTAGACCAGTCCCTTTTTCTCATCCTGGATGGCGTCAGGGCTGATGTTTTCGACCGCCCCTTCCAAATAGCCATAGCGTTGAAAAGGATAAGTCGCCACCTTGACTACCACTCTCTGCCCCACTCTGACAAAACCCACATCTTGATTGTCCAAAGTTACATCGACATAAAGCAAATCATTGTCAGGAACGATCTGAGCAATCCGCTCTGCTACATTGACCACCCCACCGATCGTCCGAGTATTTAGCGCTAATATCGTACCGTCAACCGGCGCAGTGATAGTGGTCTGCTCCAAAGCTCGCTTGGCTTTAGCTAGATTATTCTCCAGCTCAGCAATCCGTTGCTCCTGAGTAATGACTTGTCCACTAATTGAGCTATTAGTTTCAGCTAAGCTGACCTGTGATTGACTCTGCGCCTGAGCCAGCGTTAGCTGAGATTGCAACACCTGCTGTCCTTGACTAGTAGCGGCACTATTGGCAGTCGTAATACGCTGTTCTAGAGTATCTAATTCATTTTGCAGACGAATCCGCTCAATGGCGTCCGCCGACTCTAATTTCTGTTTGACCTTAGCCTGACGATCTTTCAGCTTCTGCGCCTCACCCTCCAGCTGAGCTTTAGTTTGCTGATTGAATTGCAACTGCCTCTGATGACTAGCAATACTACCCTTTAGTGCCTGCTCTTTAGCACCCACTAATGCTAGCTGCGAAGCGGTAAACTCTCTGAGAACTGCCTTAGCCTCATCTGATACACCCGCACTATTGATAATGTCGTCAGCACCACTCCCCATAGCCAGTCGCCGCAAGATATCACGCTCCGCCCGAGCAATATTCAGGCTCTGAGCGGTAGTCGCCAGCTCTTTCTCAGCAGTAGTCTTGTCCAGTTCGACCAGCACATCGCCCTTATGAACCCGCTGACCTTCCTGTGCTGTAATTCTTTTCACTACACCATAGCTTGCTGATTGCACAACCTTGACACTACCATCATTAGATACTCTACCATTACCTACCGCAACGATATCAATTTGCCCTAAATACGCCCAGGCTAACGCTAAGGCCAGTAGGATCGTAGTCAGCCAAATCACCACCGCCCCAAACGGAGCGGCCGGTGTCTCAATGATCTCTTCCGCAGCCGGTAGAAACTCGTATTGTAGTCGTCGGTCTCGCTTCGGTATGCTCATGCCTCATCTCCATTCTGCTGACGATACAAGTAGGCATATAGGCCATTACGCTTCAGTAAACTAGCCGGCGTACCATATTCAATAAGCTGACCCTTATCGATTGCCATGATCTTATCTACCGTCTTAAGAGTAGAGAGACGATGTGCGATGATGATCACTGTCCGACCGGCAGTGATCTGCTGTAAATTGTGCTGGATAATATTCTCAGATTCATAGTCTAATGCTGAGGTCGCCTCGTCGAAAACAAGTATCTTAGGATCATGCAATAGAGCTCTAGCTATGGCGATACGTTGTTTTTGTCCGCCACTCAAGCCCTCGCCCTGTTCGCCGACGATCGTATCATAGCCACTCGGCAACTCGGTGATAAACTCGTGCGCACCGGCTATCTTAGCTACTCGCACGATATCATCCATACCGCTACCCGGTACATGCACGGCAATATTGTCTCGGATGCTGGCGTTAAACAGAAAG
>ERZ772940.129-NODE-129-length-42059-cov-26.7614_pt1 | contig 42059 bp, 39 predicted proteins | sample MGYA00511682_ERZ772940 | MGnify/ENA primary metagenome ERZ772940 (study PRJEB29015, sample SAMEA2737922) | human oral metagenome | biome: human oral; feature: human-associated habitat; material: dental | place: China | collected 2031 ... | reverse complement strand
CTATCGACTCACGGGAAGAAAAACTCCCCCAGTCCGAGAAACACCACGCACCCCAGACCTGCCACCGAGTGACGGCGGGTTCCTCGGGCTGCAACTCGATGGACTGGTCGGCGTTGACCCATCGGGGGCTCTCTCTGTCCGCGGGCTTGTTCTGGTGACAGCACATGGTGAGTCCTTTCAGGCGACGGCTCATGAGGGTCAGGTCGAGGATCTGACCATGCTTCTCGCCGGCCTGCGGGACAGTGCCGACAGTGGTGAAACCATAGCGCTCATGCAGACGCACCGAGGTCGCGTTACCCGCCTCGATCAGGACGATCATGGTACGGTCCCCGGCCCGCCGCGAGGCCTCGATGAGGGCGGCGAGGAGCCTGGCTCCCAGCCCTTTCCCTTGAGCCGACGGGCTGAGGTAGATCGAGTTTTCGACTGTGCGGGCGTAGCCCTCGTAGGAGTGCCAGGGACCGGCCACCGCGAACCCGACGACGTCCTGCGGCCTGCCGCTGACGTGGGCGACGAGAGCCGTTCCACGCTGCACCATGGGGGCCAGCCAGGCCTCGGTCTCAACGGAGTTCTGCTCGATGCTGGTCCAGATGGCCAGGGACTCCCGCACAGCGGCGTTGCGGATCCGGCGGATAGCGGAGCAGTCCGCCATGGTCGCCGGACGGATCCGGTAGGTCTGTGCCGTTGTGGTCTCGCGTGAGGGCATGTTCGTTCACCTGCTCGATGTACCGGGTACCGGGCGAGGTACTGTCCCGTCAGCGTACTTCGGTCCGTCACCATCTGCGTCAATGTTCCGGTGAACACGACACGGCCGCAGTCCACGAGGCGGCCCAGGAGCGTCCCTGGTTCAGGGGGATGTTGCCGGACGCCGCCGACACCGGATGGAAAGGACATGATGCCGCGCGCGTTCCTCAGCAGAACAAGCCCCACTCATTCAACACCGATAATGTACATTATGTCATTCTCACCGGAGCGACCCTCTCCCGCGACACGCCGCAGGACTTGGGCGTCCTGCCTGGTCGCCGCCCCGCGACGGCCACTACCCCTGAACCGTCCGCCGTGCGAGCCCCAAGCGGCATGTACCCTCTCACGGAGCGCGCCAGCCGGCCCGCTGCTGACTTTCCCTTAGGGAGCCCAATGTTCCTCGCGCTGCGCGAGATCCGGCACGAACCCGCCCGCTTCACGCTCATCATCTCCGTCATTACCTTGGTGGCTTACCTCACATTTTTCTTGGCTTCGTTAGCCGTGGGCCTCGCCCATCGCTACCGCGCCGGCATCGACGGCTGGAACACCGCCAGCGTCGCCGTCACGGACGCCTCTAACGAGAACCTCTCCGCCTCACGCTTGAGCAGCAAGCAGCTGAGCGCGGCCACGGACCTGGCCAAGGACAACGGGACCACGGCCTCTGCCCTGATGAGCACGGCCGCTGTTGCCCAGGTACCTGATGTCAAGGACGAGGACGGCGGGGCCTTGCGAGAAGACATCTTCGCCTTCGGAATCGATCTGGACGGACAGCTCAGTCCACCAGTGGCCGACGGACGGGCGATCTCCGCCCCCGATAGCGAGGTCCTCGTCGACGACTCACTGAAGGCCAAGGGACTCGCAGTCGGTGACACGCTCCGGCTGCTGGGCTCCGACCACGACTGGACCATCGTCGGCTTCACCCATGACACCACCTTCCAGGCGGCGCCCGTCGTGACCGTGGACAGCCAGGCCCTGAGCCAGCACTGCCCCGCCAGCCTGTCCCCGGCCGTCTCCGCCGTCGTCTTCACCTCCGACCTGACCACCAACAGCAAGGCCACACAGTCCGCCAAGGACGCGGGACTGACGATCCTCACCACCGAGGAGCTCGTTCGCACGCTCCCCGGCTACTCGGCCCAGGTCCTCACCTTCAGCCTCATGATCGGCTCACTGATCATCATCGCCTCCACGGTGCTGGGCATCTTTATCTACGTGTTGACGTTGCAGAAGAGGCCGGTACTGGGCATCCTCAAAGCCCGCGGCGTTCCCACCAGCTATCTCATCCGCTCCGGATGTGCCCAGACCCTCGCGCTGTCGGTCGTCGGCATCGGCGTCGGCCTGCTTCTGACGATAGTGACGTCCCTGTTCCTCCCCCGCGCCGTGCCCTTCAGAATTTCCGCTCCGCTGGACCTTCTCATCGTCACGGCATTCATCGTCATCTCCATCATCGGAGGCTTCATCTCCGTACGGGTCATCTCCCGCATCGACCCCGTGGAGGCCATCTCATGACCGCATCAGCAGCAGCGAGCGAAGCGACAACCCCCGTCATGTCCCTGGAGTCAGTGACCCGGAACTACCGTCAGGGCGATGAGACCGTTCATGCCCTGCGTAGCACCGACCTTGAGCTACGTGCTGGTGAGCTGGTGGGAATCCTGGGCCCCTCCGGCTCAGGGAAGTCCACGCTCCTGACCATCATGGGCGGCCTGCGCGCCCCCTCCAGCGGCACCGTGACAATCTCCGGTCAGCCCTTCTCCAACCTGTCGGAGAAGCAGCGGGCCAGGCTCCGACTTCGGCGCATCGGCTTCGTCCTCCAGGCCTCGGGGCTGGTCCCCTTCCTGAGGCTCAACGACCAGTTCAGCCTGCACGACCGAGCGGCACGAACGAAGGGCGACACTGACAGACGGGACCATCTGCTGGACTCGCTCGGCATCACGAAGCGCGCCCACGCCTACCCCTCCGAGCTGTCCGGGGGCGAGCGTCAGCGCGCTGCCATCGCGGTGGCGCTCTACCACGACCCAGACATCATCCTGGCCGACGAGCCCACCGCATCCCTGGATACTCGACGGGCGCAGGACGTCGCTCATCTGCTCGCCGACCAGACCCACGAGCTGGGCAAGGCCACGGTGATGGTCACTCATGACGAGCGGCTGCTTCCCGTATGCGACCGGGTACTGGTCATGCACGACGGCGTCCTGACGGAGCAGCACATGGCCAAGGATGACGAGGGCCGGAGCGACTCGCAAGATGACCGCTGAGCTGCCCTGGTTCCCTCCAGCCTGGAGAACTACAGTCGGTAGCCGTGTCCACGATCCCCCACTCCGACCACTTCCCCGTTGCCGTCTTCCTCGGTGATTCCATCACCACCGGTTGGCGAGCCCTGAGCCATCCTCGCAATCGCTGGACCTCCCTGGTGTGCGAGCACCAGCGGTGGCGGGAAGTGAACCTGGCGGCGGACGGTCTGGGTTTCTTCGCACGACGCGGGGGCCACCTGCCCGGCGGGCAGCGCTCGCCGTCGTGCCGTGACACCACCTGGCTGGAAGCGGTTCTGCGTTGCGAGCCCGACATCGTCACGATCAGCCTGGGCCTGAACGACGCCGCCTTCCTCCCCTCTCAGCGTGAGCTGGTCGAACAGGCGATCGACCACGACCTCAGCTTCGTCGCCACACGCCTGCGGGGTGCGCCGGTTGTCATCGCCCCCTACTTCCCCTCACTGGAGGCCGGCCCACGCTTCCAAGCCGTCCGCCGCCTCGTTCATGAGAGGGCCACCTCCCTGGGTCTGACCTCGACCGACGCCTTGAGCACGGCCATCAACGCTGATGAGGACCGGCTGGCCATCGACCAGATCCACCCCGACGACGCCGGACACGCCCGAATGGCCCGCGCCATGATCTCCTTCTACGCTGAAATCCTGCCCGACACGTAACACTTCCAACCACGTTTACGCAGGTCAGTTGGGTAATGGCCCCCTCGAGGCATATGCTTGGCGGCAGATCGCACTCACCGTGACCGACTGAAGGAGCTCGAGGACCCACTCGTGGAGTCACACCGCGAACCCACACTGGCCGATGTCGCTCAGGCTGCAGGCGTCTCACTGACCACAGTCTCCCGCGTGCTCAACAACCGCGGTTACCTCTCCCAAGAGACACGGGAGCGGGTGGCTGAGGCGATTGCGCAGCTCAACTACCGCCCCAATCAGATCGCCCGAGCACTGCACGGCAAGTCGACGCATTCGATCGGCCTGATCGTCCCCACCGTCGCCCTGCCCTTCTTCGGCGAGCTGACCGAGCACGTCGAAGACTTCCTCGCAGAGCGCGGCTACAGGACCTTCGTCTGCAACTCCATGGGCAAGGCGGATCGGGAACGCGAATACCTCGACCTTCTCGTCTCCCACCGGGTCGATGGCATCATCTCCAGCGCCCACAATGACGGCCTGGCCGACTACAGCTCGATCCGCCTGCCCCTGGTCAGTGTGGATCGGGACCTCTCCCCCATCGTCCCCAATGTCCGCTGCGACAACGAGGCCGGCGGTCGGCTCGCCGCCGAGCACCTGCTCAAGCGGGGGGCGCGCCGCCCGGCCCTGCTGACTTCTCGCACGGGAACCCACAACCTGCGGGAGAAGGGCTACCGCCAGGTGCTCCAGCGGGCGGGTATCGAGCCGGTGGTCCTGACCGTCGACTTCAACACACCCAATAGTGAGCGCCCCGGCCTCATTCGCGAACGGCTCAACCTCGTGGCCGACGACGTCGACGCGGTCTTCGCCACCGACGATCTGGCTGCCGCGCAAGTGATGGAGTGGGCGGCCCAGCGTGACCTGAGGATTCCGGACGACTTCAAGGTGATCGGCTTCGACGGAACGGTCGCCATGCAGCACGCCCTGCCAGCGCTGACCACGATCCAGCAACCCATTACCAAGCTGGCACGGGCAGCGGTCGACCTGCTCCTGAACCGGATCGAGTCGGCGACGGCCGTCTCCTCGGAGAGCACGCAGTCGGGCGGTCCCAGGATAAAGGACCTGCAAGCCCCCTCCCCCATGCCGGTGAAGCTGCTGCCCGGCCGTACCGCCTAGTGATCCGTTGACTGGATCAGGCCGTGGCCTGTGCAGCGTCGGCCTGAGCATTCTCCTTGCCGTCATCGGAGTCGTCGGTCTTGCGCACAACGTCGAAGAGGGCATCACCTCGGTGAATCGTTCCGGCACCGTGCTCCTCGATTCCCTCGTAGCCCTGGGCGTTGGAGACGACGATGGGGGTGACGGTCTGGTAGCCGGCGGCTCCGACGGCGGCCCAGTCGACGTCCACCAGCGGCATGCCGCGCAGAACCTTGTCGCCTGCCTTGACCTTGGGGCTGAAGTGCTTGCCCTCGAGCTGGACGGTGTCCATGCCGACGTGAATGAGCAGCTCGACTCCACTGGCGGCTCGCAGCCCGTAGGCGTGACCGGTCGGGAAGGCCACGAGGACCTCTCCGTCGACCGGGGAGACGACCGGGCCCTCGGAGGGGGCGATGGCCATACCCGGGCCGAGCATGCCCGAGGCGAAGGTCTGGTCCTCCACCTCGGACAGCGGGATAGCGCGCCCCTGGATCGGAGCGGTGACGGTGAAGTCCTCGGCGGCCTCAGCGGGCAGCTCGACGGTCTCGGCGTGCTCGGCCATGGCCTCGGCCTCCAGAGCGGCCTCATCGGCGTCGACGTCATCACCGGCCAGAGAGGCCTTACCGCGGGTGGTGCCGTAGGCGAAGGCAGCGCCGAAAGCAGCGAAGAAGACGATGACCTCGAGGATGAGGTACTTGACGATGTCGTCGGGAACGATCGAGACGAAGCCAACGAATCCGGCGGCGCCCAGAGCCTGGTTGTGGATGTCGAGCAGGGCGACCGCAGCGCCCCCGAGGGAGGCCACGCCCATCCCGATGAAGAATGGCCAGCGCAGACGCAGGTTGACACCGAAGATGGCGGGCTCGGTGATACCGACGATCGCCGAGACACCACCAGCACCGGCCAGACCCTTCATCTTGGAGTCCTTGGTCAGGAGGAAGACCGCCAGGGTCACGGCACCCTGGGCGATATTGGCCATGGAGGCGATCGGGAAGATGAAGGAGCCGGGACCGCCGCTGCTCATCTGTGCGATGAGAGGCAGCTCCACTGCCGGGAAGGACTGGTGCAATCCGGTAACGACGATCGGCGAGTAGACCAGGCCGAAGAGGAAGCCACCCACGGGTCCGGCGGTCGTGTACAGCCAGCTCAGGCCGTTGGTGATGCCGTCGGAAAGCTCACGTGCCAGAGGGCCGACGACGACGAAGGTGAGGAAGCCAGTCACCAGCAGCGTGATGAGCGGGGTCAGCAGGAAGTCGGCAGTTCCCGACAGACGCTTGTGAAGCCATTTCTCGATGTATGCCAGCAGCCATGAGACGCACAGGACGGGGATGACCATGGCCTGGTAGCCGATCTTGTCCACCGTCAGGCCGAAGAGGTGCCACACCTCAATGGTGCCGGCCTGTCGAGCTGTCTCGATCTCGTAGGCGCTGGTCAGTTGAGTGGAGACCATGGCGGCCCCCATGGCCGCACCCAGGTAGACGTTGCCGCCGAAGCGCTTGACTGCAGAGAAGCCGACGAGCACCGGCAGGAAGGCGAAGGCTGCCGAGGATACGAGGTTGATGACATCGTCGTAGTCGGCAAGCCATGAGAACCGGTCGACGAGTCCATAGGCGCCAGTGGGGTTGTCCGAGGTGACAAAGGAAGGCGCAGTGAAGAAATCGGCCGTGAGGACGTTGTGAATTGCCATCATAAGACCGCCGGCGACCAGGGCCGGAAGCAGCGGGACGAAGATATCCGCGATGGTCTTGATGAAGCGGGAGAGCGGGTTACCGCCCTTGGCGGCCTGCTCCTTGGCCTCGTCCTTGGAGACCTCCTTGACGCCTCCGGTTCGGATCATCTCGGAGAAGACGAGGTCGACGTCTCCCGGTCCGACGATGATCTGGAACATGCCGCCAGCGATGAAGGTTCCCTTGAGGTCGGGGTCCTTGTCGAGAGCCTTCTGGTCGACCTTGTCCATGTCATTGAGGACAAGACGCAGACGCGTTGCGCAGTGCGCTGCTGCGTTGATGTTGTCGGCGCCACCGACGTACGTCAGGACGTCCTTCGCCACGCGGGCGTGATCCATTGCCACCCGGGGGTTCCTTTCTCGTGATGGGACCGCAGCACCTGGGAGGGCGGGGAAACCCAACGGTCGGGATCATCGCTGACTCCCTGCGGCCACACCTGTGTCAATCGATAGTCACGTTACAGTGAGTTAGAGCACCCTGCAACCGGAGAGAAAGGTCCTGGTCAATTCCCTGTCTTCGCCATGTTCAGGAGCCCTTTGCTCCCGTGGCGACGCCACGTCGGGAAGGCCTCAGGACGGTGCGAAAGTCCTTGTGCTGCCAGCTGTCAGCGCGAGGCTCTCCCCCACCATCAGTCGCGCTCCCGAGCTGTTGATGTCGACGAAACTGCGCAGGGTGAGCACCAGCGCCCCGTCACCGACGAAGACCTCAGTCAGCGAGCGGTCGTGGATGACCTCCAGCACCTGCTCGCATCCTTCAGGAAGCGTTACAACGCGCGTGGAGCCGTGCTGGGTATAGCGGGAGGTGGAGCGATCCACCCGAAGCACCCGCCCGTCCAGAGTGATGTCCACGTGCGAGTCATCCGATCCGATTCGCAGTCCCCACGGCCCCGTGGTCTGCTCTGCGTCGGCCTCCAGGCGCAACTGCCAGCTGCGGTGCCCACTGAGGTGGTCGATCTCATAGATGCCCGTCTCCAGGTACTCACCCACGAGAACCGGCTCCCCGGCGTCGTATGGGAGACAAACGGCAGGGCGCTGGACGAGTCTCCCCGCTTTGAGACTCAGCATCCGAGGCATACTCAGGGCGTGGACCCACTGTCCGGTCTCGATGGAGGGCTGATCGTCCTCGGAGGCGTTGCCCGCCCACCCGGTCAGCAGCACCGGCCCTGGCTCGGAGGGACGCCGGGCGAAGACCTGAGGGGCGTAAAACTCGAAGCCCCGGTCGACCTCGTAGAAGACCCCGCCGGTGTCTTGCAGCTCAGTGCCCACGAGGTGACCCACCGTGTAGACGCAGGGGAAGATGTTCTCAAAGCCCTCCCTGTCGGGGTTGATGCCCTGCGGGCACCAGAAGAGAACGTCCCAGTCCTCACCGGTGTCCTCGTCCTTCAGCCGCACCAGGCCGGGGCACTCCCACATGTACCCGAAGGAGTCGAAGGCGCCTCCGGCCCCGGGGAAGCTCAGCTCCCCCTCCAGCTCCCAGGAGACCAGGTCCCGGGAACGGTACAGGACTGCGGCTCCGGTGGCGTTGGCGCGCTGGACCCCGATGAGCATCCGGTACTCCCCCGGTCGGTCGGCGTCCCGGAAGACCTGCGGGTCGCGGTAGTGGGCGGTGTATCCCTCAGCATGGGTGGGGATGAGGGGGTTGCCGGGCCACTTGATGAAGTCGGTCAGGTCGCCACTGGTCACCAGGCACTGGCTGGCGGTGCGCTCGTCGGTCACCGGGTCCTTGAGGTTCCCGGTGTAGAAGAGGTGATAGGGAACCTGAGCGGCTGCGCCGTTGAGCTCAGCCCCCTCCAGCACGATCGCGTTGCCGGAGTACGCCCCGGAGCGGTCGTAGGAGGAGTCCGGGATGACCGCGGGGGCGTGGTGGCGCCAGTGCAGCAGGTCCGTCGAGGAGGAGTGCCCCCAGTAGACCAGCTTGCGGTGGGGGTGAAGAGGACTGAACTGGTAGAAGGCGTGGTAGGTGTCGCCGTCGACCAGCAGTCCATTGGGATCATTGAGTCGCCCCACCGGTGGGACAACGTGGAAGCGGGGATAGTCCGGGTCATCAGCCGCCGTGGACGCGGCAATCGCATCCAGGGCCAGGCCCTTAAGGTCCTCAGTCACGATCGGATGTTAGCAGGGCCACTGTCGCGTACTGGGGCGGTTCTCAGTGGAAGTACGGGATGATGAGCCACAGGCCGAATAACGCGATCATGGCCGCAATGGTGATGAAGACGCCCGCCAGGACCTGAGCCAGACGCACCCCTTCGACCTCGCCGGCCTCGTGCTTGGCGTGCACGATGGCCAGCATGCGAGCCGCCAGCGAGCAGATGGTGAGGATGAAGGCGGTGCCCAGCACCGTCACTGACGCCACCAGCCCCAGCGAGCCCCAGTCGATCGCCATACCGGTCATGCCATGGATCCTGTCGTCATCCGATGCGTACTGTCCTGGTCCGTCACGCCGTTGACGATCTCCGAACGCACCTCGTCCAGCGTCAGCGGTTCACGTCCCAGCTCCGGTCCCTGCTTGACGACGACGATCTCGGAAGCGTCATTGACATTGGAAAAATCCACCCGGTTGTGGTCCGCCTGACGGATGATGGCCAGGGCTCCGAGAATGAGCAGGCAGATAACGGCAATCGTGCCCGGCACCCCGCCCTTGACCGCGACATAGGACGTGGCGGCTCCCACCAGGCCTGAGCACGGAAGCGTCACCAGCCAGGCGATCCCCATCTTGCCAGCGGTTCTCCACGAGACCTTGGTGCCCCGGCCGATCCCTGAGCCCAGGATCGACCCGGTGCAGATGTGGGTGGTGGACAGGGCGAAGCCCAGGTGGGAGGAGGCCAGGATCGCCACCGTTGAGGCGGTCTCGGAGGCGAAGCCCTGCGGCGCCTCGACATGCACCAGCCCGCGCCCCATGGTGCGCATGATGCGCCAGCCGCCCGAGTAGGTGCCCAGACCGATGGCGAGGCCCGCTGCGGCGATGACCCACCAGTGGGGGCCGGTACCGGCCTCCTGGTAGCCGCTGGCCACCAGCACCAGCGTGATGACCCCCATGGTCTTCTGCCCGTCAGATGTGCCGTGAGACAGCGCCACCAGCGATGCGGTGACCCGCTGACTGTTGCGGAAGAGCCTCTCGGAGTAGGGGTTGGTCGGATGCGCGATGCGGTAGGCCAGGGCTGTGGCCAGCGCTGCCGCCAGCCCGGCCACCACCGGTGCAATGACGGCGGGCAGAATGATCTTGGAGATCACCGTCCCCCAGTGGACTCCCTGCACCCCGGCCGCCACCACGACCGCTCCAATGAGTCCTCCGAACAGGGCGTGGGACGAGGACGACGGCAGTCCGAACAACCAGGTCGCCAGGTTCCACAGGATGGCGCCGGCCAGACCAGCGAAGATCATGGCCGGCGCCGCCTCGATCACCGTGTCGTCGAACATGCCGTGAGAGATCGTCTTGGAGACCTCGGTCGACAGGCAGGCACCGACGACGTTGAGCACGGCGGCGACCAGAACCGCTCTTCTGGGCGTGAAGGCGCCTGTCGCCACCGACGTCGCCATCGCATTGGACGAGTCGTGGAAACCGTTCGTGAAGTCGAAGATGAGGGCCGTCACGACGACAACGATCACGAGGAAGAGAATGGTGCTCATACCGTTCCCGATGGGAGATTTGGCTGCCCCTCTCGGCCGCCCTGGCAGACGGTTGCGGAGGTCCGGGTCGCGTGAGCGCAACCCACTAGTATTGTTACCCGCCGACCCCCCTGCTGCCTAACCAATCGCATACGAACCTCGCACCGGTTCCGGACGGCTCATAAGCACGTCATGCCCACTCCCCAGCAACACGGTCTTTCGTCCCATCTCAGGGGCAAAGCCGCTGAGCCAATTGTCACGTTCCACAAATACCTCTCGACATGGTGGCATTCCCCGGAAAGAGGGGCCCGTCACGATAGGGTCAACGCATGGCAGCGGACACCATGAAGAGCCTGGACAGCATCGGCAGCGGCATCCTCCCCGACCAGGGGATCGACTCCGAGTCGGCAACGGACATCGACCTGGGTATCGATCTGGGGACGACACGCACCGTCGTGGCACGTGCTGATCGGGGGAACTATCCCGTTATCAGCTTCACCGACGAGCACGGTGACGAGCACGACTTCATCCCCTCACTGACAGCACTGCACGAAGGCGCACTCGTTCACGGTTTCGCCGCCAGGCAGGCCGCTCACCAGGGGGCTCCTTTGCTGCGCAGCCTCAAACGGGTCCTGGCCTCCCCCACGCTGACGGCATCGACGCCGGTACGGCTGGGAGACCAGACCTTCTCCGTTTTGGAGGTTCTCACCAGCTTCCTGCGCCACCTTGAAAGCGAGCTCGCTGAGCGAGGCATCGACATCGCACGCGCCCGCGTGGTGGTGGCGGTGCCAGCCCACGCCTACGGCGCTCAGCGTCTTCTGACTCTTGAGGCCTTCCAGCAGGCGGGCTTCCGTGTCGCCGCCATGCTCAACGAGCCCAGTGCAGCCGGGTTCGAGTACACCCATCGCAAGGCGACCACCGTCTCCTCCAGGCGCACTCGGGTGCTGGTCTACGACCTGGGCGGCGGCACTTTCGACACCTCACTGGTCGACGTCGTCGGCACGTCTCACGAGGTACTGGCCTCTCACGGACTGGGGGACCTGGGCGGGGACGACGTCGACCTGCTCATGGCCACGATGGCCCTGAACCGGGCGGGCATCACCGAGGAGGATCTCTCCCCCACTGAGCTCGACGACCTGCTGGACCAGTGCCGGGATGCCAAGGAGCACCTCACCCCTCAGAGCCGTCGGGTGCTCATCATCCTGAGGGGTCGGGACGTCGTCCTGCCCGTGGCCGACCTGTATCAGGCCTGCACGCCGCTCATTGAGCGGTCCTTGGACACGATGGCCCCCCTCGTCGGCAGGCTGGACGACGGAAGCCCGGATCTGACCGATATCGCCGGCGTCTACCTGGTCGGCGGCGCCTCAGGTCTGCCTCTGGTGCCCAGGCTCCTGCGGGAGCGTTTCGGTCGCCGGGTTCACCGCTCCCCCTACCCCGGGGCCTCCACCGCCATCGGTCTGGCGATCGCGGCGGACCGCACCAGCGACTACGACCTCACCGACCGACTCTCACGGGGCTTCGGTGTCTTCCGCGAGGCCGACGGCGGTCATCGTCTCACCTTCGATGCGATCCTCAGCCCCGAGTCAGTCCAGGCCTCTCCCGGTGGCCGGGAGGGTACGGTGCTGACCCGCGAGTATGATGCGGCGCACAACATCGGCTGGTACCGCTTCGTGGAGTCTGCCGGTGTCGACGAGGGCGGTGAACCCCGCGGCGAGATCGCACCCTACCAGGACATCGTCTTCCCCTTCGAGGCCCCACTGCGGGACGTCGACGACCAGGAGCTGAGGACCTACTCGGTGGAGCGGCGCGATCACGGACCGCGGATTCAGGAGCACTACCGCGTCGATGAGGCCGGTCTGGTTCGCGTCACCATCACCGACCTCACCGACGGATACAGCCGCCGTTACGTTCTGGGCAGGCGCACTCTGTAGGCGCAAGGCCGACCCCACAGCGGGTCAGGAGCGCGCGGCATCGGAGACCCGGGTGAGAGCCCGGGTCTCCTCGTCACTGACCTCGAGGGTCAGTGCCTCCACGATCGGCCGAAGCTGACTCAGGTTGCGCGCCAAGGCCAACGGAGCGGTGACACCGGGACGATCACACAGCCAGGCCAGTGCCACCGCTGCCGGATGCGCTCGGGCGTGTAGTTGGACAGCCCCACGTGCCGGATCCTGCCGGCGAGACGGGCCTCTTCGAAGGCGCCGACGATCTCCTCCAGCGGAGTGGACTCATCGTCGAAGTGAGCGTAGTAGATATCAATGACGTCGGTGCGCAGCTGCACTGCGGCGATACTCGCCTTGCCATGAGTCGGATCGACTCGGCCAGAATATGTGTGAGGCTGGAACCGTCACCACGGTTCCAGCCTCAGCGAATAAGCGCTCTGATGGCGCGCGCCTCGCGTCGCTCAGATGGCCTGCTGGCGCTTGGCGGCGCGACGCTTGGCCAGCTCGTCCTCGACCAGCGGCGTGCCGAGCGCCTGAGCGTGATCGACGGGCAGGTCCGCCAGCGCTCCCTCAACCTCGTGCCACACCCGCCCCACGGCGATGCCGAAGACGCCTTGGCCGCCGGCGACCAGGTCGACGACCTCGTCGGCCGAGGTGCACTCGTAGACCGAGGCGCCGTCGCTCATGAGAGTGATGGAGGCCAGGTCCTCGACACCGCGGGAGTGCAGGGCACTGACGGCCGTGCGGATCTGCTGGAGCGAGACCCCGGTGTCCAGGAGGCGCTTGACGACCTTGAGGACCAGGATGTCGCGGAAAGAGTAGAGGCGCTGAGAACCCGATCCTTTGGCGCTTCGAATCGACGGCTCGACCAAGCCGGTGCGTGCCCAGTAGTCGAGCTGGCGGTAGGTGATACCGGCAGCGCGGCAGGCGACCGGCCCGCGGTAGCCCGAGTCGGCATCGAGCTGGGGCAGCGGGTCACCGAACAGCATGCCCTGAGTACGCTGAGGCCTTGCTATCGCACTGGCTTCATTCATGCTCACGACCTGCTCCTGTCGCCGGAAGAACACGCACCTGAAACTGGTGCGGCGGCACGCCTCGTGCGGCCACGGCTCCACGATAGGGCCACTTGGGGCGATGCTCAACGAAGGGCACGCCTCATCTCGGTGTGCCGTCGGGCGTGAATCTCTAGCTGAGGTCAACAGTTGCCTCCCAGACGCCCACTATTCCCTGCGATGAAGCCAGTTCTCCGCCAGTACGTCACTTTCAACAAGTGACACAGATTACAACATTAGTCACACGAGTCACATCAGTCCCGCGTGTCGTCATCGGCGAGATCATCAGTCTGCGACAACATTCGTTGCCACTGCGCAAGTCTCTCCGCCCCGTGGTCGTCACTGAGATCCACAGCCCTCAGGCGCGTCAGCGAGCTGCTGGCGTGCACCGGGAACCGGTGGTATCCGCTCAGAAGCAGCCCCTCCCCCGGAGTGCAGGCAACCGTCATCACCTGACTGGTACAGGCAGGAGTCTCAACGATGAGTCTGGCGACGATGCGCGCGTCATCGTCAACGTCGAGCTCAGTGCGCCCGATCCGACCACCCAGTGCCTCGACGACGTCGTCAAGGAGCCGTGGCCAGGAGGGCGACCGGTGCGAGCCGTGAGCCTGCAGCGCCAGTCCCTCGTGCGCCGTCACCGGAATGGCCAGCATCGCCGGCCCGCCGTCCTCCACGAGGACGGCGACCAAGCCGTCATCAGGATCAGTGGATCTGACACCCACCAACTGCATCAATGGCACGTTCCAACCCTACGGGAGGCAGTCCCCCCTGTCCCGGGAACACGCAACCGACGCACGCTGACCTTCGTCGACACGCGCGGCCCGGTCTGGTCAACGCCTACTGGGCGTGCGGGCACCCGCTGTCAGCCCAGAGCGTCGACGGCGCGACGCAGCAGAATCGTGTGCAGATCCGCGACGAGCTCGGCCAGTTCCCGAGCCGTCTCCTCACCGGCACTGCGCGACCGCGAGCGGCGCGGGGCCACCGCCTGATCGATCGTGTCCGCCTCCCGCTCAGCTGAGGCGCGTACCGCACGCAGGTTGCGCAGGGGCACTCCCTTGCGGGTGATCTCCATGGCTAGACGCACGGTCCTCAGGTTCTGCTGACTGTAACGCCCCCGAACATCGGGACTGATGAGTCCGACGGCGACGAGCTCCTCGATCTGGGACTCACTGGCACCGGAGTGGACCAAGAGCGCCTCCAGGTCCATGGGGCCGTCGTCGACGATCTGCCCGTCTCGGGCGACCACCCGAGCAACAGGCTGTGGAGCGGGGGCCTCGACGTCGGCGTCCAGCCGTGCCAGACGGTCACGGATGACGTGCAACGGGAGGTACTCGTCGCGCTGCACCGCCAAGGCGTAGCGCAGACGCTCCAGGTCCGCCTGCGAGTAGCGGCGGTACCCGTTGCCGACACGATGAGGACTGATGAGCCCCTCACTCTCGAGATAACGAACCTTGGAGATCGACAGGGCAGGGAACTCCACCTTGAGGAGATCCACCACCTGCCCGATCTTCATCACGGGCTCTCGAGAGATTCCGCGGGGCCAGGTCTCGCCTGCCGGGCGCTCAGAGGCTTCAAGCAAGGAGGAGGGGGCGTCTCGCTTCTTGCTTCGTGCGGTTGCAGCGCTCACCGAGACGCGGCTCCGCCCTGGGGGCCGGGGTGGTAGGTCATCCGGTACTTGCCGATCTGGACCTCGTCACCGGAGCGAAGCGCCACTTGCTCCACACGCGTGCGGTTGACATACGTTCCATTGAGCGAACCGGAATCACGGACGCCGTACCCGCCATCGGGCAGCGACGAGAAGACCGCGTGCTTCCTGGAGACGGTGACGTCGTCGAGGAAGATGTCGGCACGGGGGTGGCGCCCGACCGTCGTCTCCTCGGCGTCCAGGAGGAACCGCGCACCGGTAGTCGGCCCGTGGTGGACGAGGAGAAGCGCCGTTCCCGACGGCAGTGCAGCGATCGCAGCGGCGTCCTGCTGGCTCAGCCCCACCACCGGGGAGTCAACTGAGTTGGCGACGTCAACGACCCCGAAGGTCTGTGTGGAGGAGGGATCCTGCTCGATCGGACTGCTCGACATTATTCCTGCCCCTCAGTTCGTTGCGGCGCCCGGTGCGCCGCCTCAGGGACCACCATACCGTTCGTTGCACCGCCGTCGAGTCAACACCACGACGCGGCTCTCCATGATTGTCCACGAGCCTACCCGCTGCACGCCCGCAACAATGCCCTCGAGGTGACCAGGAGCACCGATTGAAGGTCTCAAACAGGTCACGGCTCCGCATTGATGTTGGTCAGGCTAGGACAAAGGTCTCACAGGCATGGAGATGGTCTGAGCTCTCAGAGATCCTCTGAGCCGGTGCGCCGAGCGTTCAGAGCACGTCGCAGGTCGTCGAGGCTCTTGAGGACGAGCCGGCGCAGGGCCGACGGTGCCTCGGGGTGCGTCGTGAGCCAGTCCTCGACCGCTTGGGCGTCCGCCTCGTCCCCGCAGGCCGGGAAGAGCCCGTTGACCAACCGGGTGGCGATCTCCTGGCCGCGCCCGGACCACAGTCCGGGAAGCTCCTGGAGGTATCGAGGGGTGAATGCCGCGGTCAGCTCTCGGTGGGCATCGACGGCGAAGCCCGCCACGAGGGCATCGATGTGGTCGTTGCTCAAAGCGGTGTCCTTCAGGAGCCGGTCGAAGACCTCGGCCTTGAGGTCCTGGCGGGGCATCGAGCTGGAGGCCTGCAGGTGACGGGTGATGCCACTGGCCGTCGGGTCTGCCTTCCGCTGCGCCTCGAGCTCGTCGGCGCTGACGGCGTCCAGTCGCGCCAAGGCGGTCAGGGCCCGCCACCGCATGTCGGCGTCCAGCTCCAGGCCGGGCAGAGCGCCATCCAGGATCTCGCGTGCACGAGTGGCCGCCTGGGCGCTATCCGCCTCACCGAGCAGCCGTGCCTGCCCTGCGGCCTCCAGCCAGGCACGGGCGCGCACGATCTGGGCGTCGGAGCCCGGCGCGGCAGCACGGAGCCTGCCCCACCCGCCGCGCAGGACGGCCGGGTCCGTCTCTTTCGACGGCTCGGTCGAGTCATCAGCCAGGAGGAGCCCCAGGAGCGCACGACGCCTGTGCCCTCCGGCATACCTGCAGGCGACCCGCAGCGCCTGGTTCAGCAGGACGGTCAGGGTGCTCGGCTCGGTGTCGTCGTCGGCGTGTGCCAGGACGACCTGGACGAACAGCGCCGCATCGATGAGCGCGTCACGCACCAGGTTGTGCAGCATCGACCAGGCCAGGGACCGCGCCATGGGATCGCGCAGGGAGCCGAGCGAGGTGGTCAGGCAGGACAGTGAGGCGTCGTCAGGCCGCACGATGGCGTAGGTGAGGTCCTCGTCGTTGACGACGACGAGATCGGGAGCGGGCAGACCCACGGCCTCGGCGACGTCGAGCCGCTCGGCATCCAAAGTGACCGGCAGCCTGTGGGTGCGTACCAGCGCCCCTCCCCCGTCGAAGGAGTACAGGCCGACGACGAGTGTGTGCGGACGCAGGACGCTCTGCCCGGTCACCGGGTCGGTTCCCTCCTGCCTCAGGGTCAGGGAGGCGATCCGCCCCTCATGAACGGCCAGCTCGTCGGTGACGGCCGAGGGGCCTGCGGTGTGGAGCCAGGCGCGGGCCCAGTCGTGCATGTCGCGGCCCGAGACCTGGGAGAGCACGCGCAGGAAGTCGTCCAGGGAGGCGTTTCCGTAGGCCCTGCGTTCAAAGAGGAGCCCCGCGGCCTCCAGGAAGGTCTCCTGGCCGACGTGGGCGACGAGCTGCTTGAGGACGGCGGCGCCCTTGGCGTAGGTGATGCCGTCGAAGGCCTGCCGGGCGGCCTCGACGTCATCGACCTGCGCGACGATGGGGTGGGTGGTGGCCGGCCGGGAGTCCTCCAGGTAGGCCCAGGCCTTACGGGTGGAGGCGAAGCTCACCCAGGCCTCGGTGTAGCCGGCCGCCTCGGCCTCGGCCCAGGTGCCCTGGTGATCGGCGAAGGACTCCTTGAGCCAGGTGTCCTCCCACCACGTGGGGGTCACGAGGTCGCCGAACCACATGTGACACATCTCGTGGAGGATCGTGTTGGCGCGTCCGGCCCTCTGGGAGCGGGTGACCGGCCCCCGGAAGAGGTAGAGCTCCTCGTTGAAGGTGACGCAGCCCGGATTCTCCATGGCTCCGAGGTTGTACTCCGGGACGAGCACGCTGTCGTAGGAGTCCCAGGGGAAGCCGTAGGCGTAGGCACGGTCGTAGAGGTCCAGGCCGGCGCGGGTCAGGTCGAGGAGCTCGGCGGCATCGAGGTGCTCGGCCAGGCTGGCGCGGCAGGACCAGGACAGTGGGATCGTCAGGCCCGGACGGCTCGGGGACGTCCATTGCCCGGTCACTCGGTGCCAGGGGCCTGCGGCCAGTGCGGTGAGGTAGCTGGGCAGGGGTCTGGAGGCGGCGAAGGATGTCGTCTCACAGCCGGAGCCGGTGCCGGTCGGGGACTGACGGCTCGATCCGCCTGCTTGCGGTCGGGTGTTGGACATGACCGTCCAGCCGCGTGGGTGAGTGACCTCCAGCGAGAAGCGGGTCTTGATGTCCGGCTGCTCCATGATCGGCCAGGCCCGGCGCGCGTCGGAGGGCTCGAAATGGGTGTAGAGGTAGGTGGCGCCGTCGACCGGGTCGTGGAAGCGGTGCAGCCCCTGGCCCGAGTTGGAGTAGAGGCCGCGCGCCGTGATCTCCACCGTGTGCTCGCCCGGGTCGAGAACGGGCAGCTCGATACGGGCCCCGTCCCAGCTCACCGGGACGGGTTGTCCGTCGATGCTGAGGGAGTCGACCGCCTGCCCCACGAAATCCACCCAGAGGCCTTCGACGCGTTGCCTGATGTCCAGGCGCATCAGGCAACGCACGCTGAAGGCGGGCTCGTGACGGGCGGCGGCCCCGGTGATGTCGACGGCCACGTGGGTGGAGGGCACCTGGCACACGGAGGATCGCCAGGAGGCCTCCTCGTGACGCAGGTTCGTGGGGCTGTCTGAGCGGGCGGGCGCGGTGGTCGTCATGCGCCAGAATCTAGCGCTATGTGGTCACGACTGAGGCCTCCACGAGACGGGTGCGAGGCCTCATCGGGGGTCTCAGTCCCACTTCTCCTCGGTGCGCTCGGGCGTGGCCCACAGGGTGTGGTAGACGCCCTCGACGTCGTCGGTGCGGTGGTAGGTGTGCGAGCCGAAGAAATCTCGCTGCCCCTGGATGAGGGCGGCCGGCAGACGCCGTGAGCGCAGCTGGTCGACGTAGGCCAGGGAGGAGGCGAAGGCAGGGGCGGGGACACCGGTGGTGGCGGAGGTGGTCACGACCTGGCGCCAGGCGGGCAGGACCTTCGCCAGGGAGGAGGCGAAGACCGGCGCCGTGAGCAGACTGGCCAGAGCCGGGTTCTCGTCGTAGGCGCGGGTGATGTCGTCCAGGAAGCGGGCGCGGATGATGCAGCCGCCTCGCCAGATGCGGGCCATGGCACCCAGGTCGATGTTCCAGTCGAACTGCTTGGAGGCGGTGGCGATCTCGTCGAAACCCTGGGCGTAGGCGGCGATCTTGGAACCGTAGAGGGCCTGCTTGACGGCGTCGACGAAGGCGCGTCGCTCCTCGGGGTCGGTCAGTGCCGTCTGCGTGGTTCCTGCAGCGATGTCGGCGGCCTGGACCGCGGCCCGCGCCGCGCTGGAGGAGGAGACCGCGCGCGCGAAGGTGGCCTCGGCGATGGCGGGCACAGCCACTCCCAGCTCGAGGGCCGTCTGGGTGGTCCACACGCCGGTGCCCTTCTGGCCGGCCGCGTCGACGACGACGTCGACGAAGGCCTCTCCGGTGGCCGCGTCGGTGTGGGACAGGACCTCGGTGGTGATGTCGATGAGGTAGGAGTCGAGCTCGGAGTCCTTCCAGGAGCGGAAGACCTCGGCGATCTCCTCCACGGTGAACCCGCCGACGTGGCGCAGCAGGTCGTAGGCCTCGGCGATGAGCTGCATGTCGGCGTACTCAATGCCGTTGTGGACCATCTTGACGAAGTGGCCGGCGCCGTCGGGACCGACGTGGGTGCAGCACGGCGTGCCGTCGACGTGGGCCGAGATGGACTCCAGCATCGGCCCCAGGCGGTCATAGGACTCGGCAGTGCCGCCAGGCATGATCGAGGGGCCGTTGAGCGCCCCCTCCTCGCCGCCGGAGACCCCCATGCCCACGAAGTGCAGGCCGCGCTCACGCAGGGAGACCTCACGGCGCCGGGTGTCGGTGTAGAGCGTGTTGCCGGCGTCGACGATGATGTCACCGGGCTCCATGAGGGCAGCGAGCTCCTCGATCACCGCCTCCGTGGCCGCTCCGGCCTGGACCATGATGATGGCCACACGCGGCGTGCGCAGCGAGGCCACGAAGTCCTTCAGGTCGGCCGCGGGCACGAAGTCGCCCTCGGAGCCGTATCGTTCGATGAGCCTCTCGGTACGGGCCAGCGTGCGGTTGAAGACAGCGACCGTGTGACCGTGACGAGCCAGGTTGCGGGCCAGGTTCGCCCCCATCACCCCCAGCCCGAAGACACCGAGATCGGCTGTGGCCGGTGCGGGGGTGAAGCTGCTCATGGAAGTCCTTTCCTGTGCCGCAGCCCTGATGACGGCGCTGCGATTCCAAGCCTTGGTGGTGGACGATACTGGTTGCGCTCTGCCAGGACCCTACCGCGTCCAGTCCTCGCGCACGAGGAGCGTCCGTGGTTCAGACGTGTCCGCAACGGCGTGTAACGGCTCACGGCAGGCCTGTCCCTTCCGGGTGAGACGCCTCCGGGGGCGCTACAGTGACATGTGCGGCGAGCACAGTTCCTCGGGGCGGTGCAGTGGCCCTGCAGTGGCACTGGCCGGGCCTCCGCTCAGAGCGCCGTAGCGCGCCGACGACCCGTTGGTGGCGCCTGGTCCGCCGTTCGTCGAATCTCAGAAAGGCTGACGTGTCCAGCTCCGACTCTGCGACTCCGTTTCCGTCGTCGAGACCCGCGCGGGCGGTCAACCCGCTTCTCGACGCCCGTGACCTTCGCCTTCCGCGTATCGCGGACCCCTGCGTCCTGGTGATGTTCGGCATCACTGGTGATCTGGCCCGCCACAAGCTCCTGCCCGCAATCTACGACCTGGCCAACCGCGGCCTGCTCTCCCCCAGCTTCTCCCTGGTGGGGGTTGGCCGGCGCTCCTGGTCCGACGACGACCTGCGCGCCTACGTGGAGGAATCGGCTCGGGCGGGTGCCCGCACCCCCTGGCGTCCCGCCATCTGGGAGCAGCTGGCAGCGGGGATGCGCTTCGTGGAGTTCGCCTCCTTCGAGGATGACGCCGCCTACGACCGGCTCACGGCCGTGGTGGATGACCTGGATGCCACCCGGGGCACACGCGGCAACCGCGCCTTCTACCTGTCGATCCCCCCGGGATGGTTCCCGGCCGTGACTGAGCGGATCGCCCGCTCCGGGCTCGTGGAGGAGTCGGCTGACGCCTGGCGGCGCGTCGTCATCGAGAAGCCCTTCGGGCACAACCGCTCCAGCGCCCGAGAGCTCGATGACCTCGTGGGACGCATCGTGCGTCCCGACGACGTCTTCCGGGTCGACCACTACCTGGGTAAGGAGACGGTGCAGAACATCCTGGCGCTGCGGTTCGCCAACACGATGTTCGAGCCGCTGTGGAACCAGCGCTACGTCGACCATGTCCAGATCACCATGGCCGAGGACATCGGTATCGGAACCCGGGCCGGCTACTACGACACCATCGGCTCGGCGCGCGACGTCATCCAGAACCACCTGCTCCAGCTCCTGGCGCTGACCGCGATGGAGGAGCCCACCAGCATGGAGGCGGCCGCGGTGCGCCTGGAGAAGGAGAAGGTGCTCAACTGCGTGAGCCTGGAGCGCAACGGGGTGCTGGACCTGGACCTCACCACAGCCCGGGGCCGTTACGACGCCGGCTTCCAGGGAGGGCTGCCGGTGCGGGGCTACCTGGAGGAGGACGGCGTCGCCACCGACTCCCGAACCGAGACCTTTGCCGCCCTGCGTCTGGAGATCGCCAACCGCCGCTGGGCCGGCGTGCCGTTCTACCTGCGCGCCGGCAAGCGCCTGACTCGCCGGGTCACTGAGGTCGCCGTCGTCTTCAAGCAGCCGCCGTTCCTGCCCTTTGAGTCGGCGGCCACCACGGCCGTGGGAGCCAACACCATCGTGCTGCGGATCCAGCCCGATGAGGGCATCACGCTGCGGCTGGCCTCCAAGGTACCCGGAACCCAGATGGAGCTGCGCGACGTCTCCATGGACTTCGGCTACGGAGCCACCTTCAACGAGGAGTCCCCGGAGGCCTACGAGCGCCTCATCCTCGATGCGCTTCTGGGTGACGCCCCGCTCTTCCCCCACCAGCGCGAGGTCGACCTGTCCTGGCGCATCCTGGATCCTGTCATCGAGCACTGGAGCGCCGGCGGGAGCCCCGAGGGCTATCGCCCCGGCTCCTGGGGGCCGGCCAGTGCCCACGAACTCCTTGCCCGCGACGGCCGCACCTGGAGGCGCTCATGATTACCACACTGACCGCGACGACCACCTCCCGGATCGTCTCCCGGCTGGTGGAGCACGAGGGGGCCTCCGGCTCCTCCCGGGTGCTGACGCTCGTGATCTCCACCGACGAGAAGGGCCTGGAGGATGCGCTGTGCGCCGCGCACGGTGCCAGCCGGGATCATCCCAGCCGAATCATCGCCGTCGTCAAGCCGCCTGAGGAGGACATCGGCCGCGTGACTCCGCGCAGTCGTGACGGACACGTCTCAGCTCAGGCCGGTGGACACCTGGACGCCGAGATCCGAGTCGGTCACGACGCCGGCGCCGGCGAGACGCTGGTCCTGAGGCCCTGGGACGAGGCGGCTCTGCACACCGACACGCTGGTGGTGCCCTTCCTCCTGCCCGACGCCCCGGTGGTCGTGTGGTGGCCAACGACCGTCCCTGAGATCCCCTCGCAGGACCCCTTGGGCCGCCTGGGCTCGACTCGCATCACCAACACCCCCGCACAGGACTTCCCGGCCAGGGCGCTGCGGAAGCTGGCACCGGTGAGCGTGCGCGGCGACATCGATCTGGCCTGGACCCGCATCACCCTGTGGCGCGCCATGGTGGCCTCCACCCTGGACCCGCTGCTGCGCGCGGACGGGCTGCGGGAGGTGGTGGTGGCCGGCGAACCAAGGAACTCCTCGCTCTGCCTCATGATCACCTGGCTGCGGCTGCGGCTGGATGTGCCGGTCACGCGAGTCGATGAAGAGGGTTTCAAGGGCATCTCCTCCATCACCGCCAGAACCGACGACGGCGAGATCATCATCGCCCGCCACGACCTGGAGCGGGTCACGATCACGCGTCCCGGCTCCCCCGAGCCTCAGGTGGTCACGATGGCCCGACGCGAGCCGATCAGCACCCTCGACGAGGAGCTGCGCCGACTCACCCCCGACCTCGTCTACCAAGAGGTCCTGGCCTCACTGCTCGAGGAGCCCCTCAATGGCTGACTGCACGCCCGACACCCAGTCGATCGCCGAGATCCAGGCGGCCGCCTCTGCGGCTGCTGCGCCGGACGTCACCGTGGTTCCCACACTGAACGACGCCGCGCTCAGGGCCTGCCAGGACACCATGCGGATCCTGTCCACGGTGGTGACGGACCGGGGAGTCGCCCACTTGGCGCTGACAGGCGGTTCCGGGGGGATGGCGCTGGCTGAAGCCCTCGCGCCGCTCATCGCCGCTCAGCCCGAACCGGTGCGTCGCGCCATCCACCTGTGGTTCGGTGACGAGCGCTTCGTGCCCGCCGGGGACCCGCAGCGCAACGATCTGCTGGCTGCGCCGCTCATCGCCGCAGGCATCAGGGAGTCTCAGACGCACCGGCTGGCCGCTCCGAACGAGGTCAGCGGTCTGGATGAGGCGACCGCGCGTATGGTCCACGAGCTTGAGTCGGCAGGTCTGACCCACGGCGGTTTCGATGTGGTCCACGTAGGGCTGGGACCTGACGCACACGTCTGCTCCCTCTTCCCCGGGCACCCGGCCGCACTCGCGGTAGGAGTGCCCGCCGTGGCCGTGCGCAACTCGCCCAAGCCCCCTCCCGAGCGCTACTCCTTGACCTTCGAGGCCCTGCAGCATGCCGGCCGGGTCATGGTGGTGGCCGGCGGCGGAGGCAAGGCCGAGGCGGTACGCCTGGGTCTAGGAGCCCCCGATGTGCTCAAGGCACCGGCCTCGTGCTGCCGGGGGGATCAGACCACCTGGTACCTGGATGAGCCGGCCAACGCTCTGATGCCTGCTTGAGTCCGATCCGGTCGCCCTGCTGGTGCGCTGCGGGCGACGAGCCCACGATTTTCGTGTCGGCGGGTCAGGCTACCGTAGCCCTATGAACGCTACCGGCTGGCTTCTGGCGCGCCTCACGGTGCTCGGTGCACTCAGTGCGTCGGGGATGGCAGCCGCCCTTCCCGTCCATGCCGATGACGCCTCGCCGGTGCCCGCCCAGAACTCCGCGGCCACTGAGCTCACCGCTCTCCACGAGGCACCCTGGGACCGGAGAGGAGACTTCATCCTGTCCCCGAAGGCCTCTCTCGAGGCGCTTTCGGAGCTGCCCGAGGACGCTCCGGCCGCCCACTCCTGGGCGGAGGGAGGTTCCCGCACCGGCTGGTTCGGTGAGGCGTGGACCGACGTCGACGGCGACGGTTGTGACACTCGTAACGAGATCCTGGCCCGGGACCTGACGGACGCCGACTTCTCGCGTGCCGACGGCGTTCAGTCCCGTGAGGAGGGACGTGGCCAGGGTGCGGGTGTGTGCCCGGACGCCACCGTCTGGGCGGGTGTCCTTCAGGATCCGTACACCGGGAATAGGATCACCTTCACGCGTGGTCAGGGGACCTCGGAAGCCGTCCAGATCGACCATGTGGTACCGCTGAACTACCTCTACGCCCACGGAGCCTGGCAGTGGGATGAGCGCACCCGACTACTGGTGGCCAACGACCCGCTGAATCTCGTCGCCGTTGAAGGCGAGGCCAACCAGGCCAAGGGCGCCTGCGGCCCGGCGAGCTGTCCCGTTGGTTCCACCGAGACCGGCAGCTGGCGACCGACCGGTCCGGGGGGCTGGTGGCCGGAGAACACCTCCTACCGCTGCACTTACGCGCGTCGATTCGTCTCAGTGGCAGCCACCTACCGGCTCGGCCTGCCCCAGGCCGACAGGGAGGCGCTGCGCTCCGCCTTGAACAGCTGCCTCGCCGGTGGGAACGGGACCGCGTCGCTCCCGGAACGAGCCGCTCGTACCGCGAAGGAGGTCGGCTCCGTTATGTGGCGCAGTCCCGGGTACGCCGCGCTGGCGGCCGTCGGCGCCCTGGTTCTGGGATGGGGACTCATGGTTCGGGGGCAGCGCCGCGGGCGCGCAGCCTCACGGCGCCGAAGCCGTTCCATGCCTCGCCGCTGAGCCACTTGCTTAGGATGCCACCATGGCAGTTCACCCTCGTTCCGCACCCAGTGGCAACAGCGCCCCTGATGCCCCGGCATCGGCCCGTATCGACGTCTGGCTGTGGAGCGTGCGACAGATCAAGTCCCGCTCGGCGGCGACGAGCGCCTGCAAGGCGGGGCATGTGCGTATCAACGGAGAGACCGCCAAGCCCGCCCAGCACGTCTCGGTGGGAGATGAGGTCCGCTACCGCGTCGACGGGTTCGACCGGCTGCTGACCGTCACTCGGATCCTCACCAAGCGGGTGGGTGCTCCTATCGCCCGCACCGCGTACATCGACTCCTCTCCCCCTCGCCCGTCGCCTCTGGATGCGCCGGCCGCCATCATCCGAGATCGCGGGGCAGGACGGCCCACGAAGAAGGAACGCCGTCAGCTCGACGCCCTCATGGGAGGCGGGCGCCATCAGGACGACCGCGCCTGACATCTCGGGGTGAGCGGCCTCACCGCCAGCAGATTTCTGAAGGAGCCGTTCCATGGGTTAAGGTTCTGCTCGTTGCAAGTGGCCCGGTGCCGCGAGTCAACGGGCTGTGGCGCAGTTTGGTAGCGCACTTGACTGGGGGTCAAGGGGTCGTGGGTTCAAATCCCGCCAGCCCGACCAGTATGAAGATCCGCACTCTTTCACAGAGTGCGGATTTCTTTTTAAAGAACTTCGGCGGTAGATCCTCGCATTATTCTGATACCACCCTCATCAACACTAGTCACATTTGCATCCCACATAACAACCATTGAGTCTATTTAAGTTTCCAACCTCTACGGCAATCCAGCGACACTTAATCACGATCCAGTAAACGCTGCGATGACGCCGCTTCCCCGGTGACCCCAACACCCGCACCCACCTTTCATCAGTGTCCCAAGACGAAAGGACTACCCCTCACGGTCCGCCACGCGATTCGGTCATGTGACGAATTCGGTCAGGAAAGTCACAACCGAATAACATGCATGGCCGGCGCGACTGTGGTTGAGTGAACACCGACATCAAGGGTGTCTCACAGCATCCCGCACATCGGCTCATAGCCGGTTGTGCAGATCAGACTGTGTTCTCACATTCCCGATCAGAGAGAACGACACATGAACATCAAGCGCGTCATCGCCGCAGCTGCGCTCACCGTCGTGCCGCTGACCGCCTCCTCGGCCGCACTGGCCGCTCCGGCCGCCCCTGAGGGCGCACCGGCAGCCGCCGCTGCGGTTCCCGCCCAGGTGACCTCGGAGGGGGCCCAGTACGCCGACACCGTCCTGAACAAGGTCAACGAGCTGCGCAGCAGCAAGGGCCTTCAGCCCGTGACCCGGTACCAGGAGCTCGACGCCGTCGCACAGGACTGGTCCGAGCGGCAGGCCGCCGCCGACAGCATGAGCCACCGCCCCGACTTCACGTCGGCCTACCCGCAGGGCTGGACTACCGGCTCTGAGAACGTGGCCTGGCGTACCGCGGGTGGCGACACCGGCGCGCAGATCTTCGAGCAGTGGCGCACTTCCCCCGGCCACTACAAGAACATGACGGACCCGGATGTCAACTCCATCGGCATCGGATTCGCCCAGACCTCGGACGGCAAGTGGTACGCCACCCAGAACTTCGCCGCCTACAACGTCAGCAACTCGACGCTGACCCCGTCGACCACGACGACCACCAACACGACGACGAAGAGCAACACCCCGCCGTCGACGACCAACACCCCGCCGACGGGCAGCACCGTCCCCTCCCCGACGCCGACCCCGGAGACCACTCCGTCGACGCCGTCCACCTCGACGACTCCTCCGGCTCCGGTTGCTACCCCGACCGCGGAGACCACCACCCCTGCGGCCACGCCGACGCCGTCCGCTCCGGCCACCACGGTGACCACTGAGACCGGCACCCCGGCCAAGCCGTCCGCAACTCCTGTCGTTACGGCTCCTCGCACCACCCCGACGAAGCCCGCGCTGGCCACCACCGGTCCGAGCATCGCCGTCGCCGTCGTCGCCGCTGGCCTGCTCGGCTCCGGCGCTGTCCTCGTCATGCGTCGCCGTCAGGCCAGCTGACTGAGCTGAAGGCTCTCAGAGCGCGAGCCGTTCCTCTGACGGGCGCCTGCTTGTCCCACTGATCGGTGTGGACCAGCAGGCGCCCGTCTTCGTGCTCCTCGCGCCGTGGTGACGTGGAGGTGTCATCCTTGAGAGGATAACGCCGTGAAGCATCTTCCCCTGGAGCCCGAGCTCCTCGCAGCGTTGCCGGCGCAGATCGATCTCCGTCTTGTTGTCACCGACATGGATGGAACTCTCCTTGATGGCCAAGGGTGCGTTCCCGCCGGGTTGATGGATGCGGTGGCGGAGATGCGAGACGCCGGCATCGTCTTCGCCCCCGCCTCGGGCAGACAGCTGGCCAACCTGCGTGCGGTCCTGGGCCCCGCCGTTGAGGACTCACCACTGATCGCTGAGAACGGTTCCTTCGTCGTCCACGCAGGTGAGGAGGTCCATTCCGACACCATCAGCGCCCAGGCCGCCGAGGCCGCCATTGTCACGACCCGTCACCTGGTCACCTCCGGGTACGACGTCGGCGCGGTTGTTGCCTGCAAGTACTGCGCCTATATCGAGCGCTCCGATGCGGCCTTCCTGGAACAGGCCAAGTTGTACTACGAGGCACTGGAGATCGTCGAGGACCTCACTGCCATTCCTCTGGATGAGGCGCTCAAGGTCGCGGTCTTCGACTTCGACGATGTTGAGAACGGAAGCTCCCAGGCGCTGACCGCGGCGGTTCCCCACGTGCAGACCGTCGTCTCCGGGCTGCACTGGACGGACATGATGTCGGCTCGGGTCTCGAAGGGGCGGGCCTTGGCGGCGCTTCAGGCCAGGCTCGGGGTCCTCCCGGAGCAGACTGCCGTCTTCGGGGACTACCTCAACGACCTGGATCTCTACAACCACGCGGACCTGGGCTTCGCCATGCGCAACGCCCACCCCGGCATCCATGCCGCAGCGGCGTACACGGCACCCGCCAACACCGAGGACGGCGTCCTGCGTACAGTCGAGGAGCTGCTCAGGCGCTCACAGAGACAGGGCTGAGGCACGCGGGACGGCCCCGAACCGGTCAGTCCGAGGCCGTCCCGAGAAGTCGCCCGCCGGTTTACTGGCCCAGCCACGCCTTCATGCCGCCGCTGACGTTGACCAGCTCACCGGTGTAGCCGGCAGCAGTCAGAGCCTTGACCGCCTTGACGGAACGCACTCCGCCGGCGCAGATGACCGCGGTGGGGCGGGCCGCATCGAGCTCTCCCATCCGGTCGACCACCTCACCCAGCGGGATGTTGACCGAGCCGGGGATCGCCGCGCGCTCGACCTCGTCGGGCTCACGCACGTCAAGGACAACCAGGTCCTCCCCGGCCTCGAGCCGGCGACGCAGCTCATCGACGCCCACTTCCTTCATCACGTCCTCCTCAACGGGTTATCAGTCGCTGACACAACAGAGCATCCGGCTGGTCTGGTCGGGCTAGTGACGCAGACTGCGGTAGCGGGTGATGAGGCCGCGGGTGGAGGCGTCCTGCCCTGCGAGGGCCTCCTCGTCACCCTGGACGGCGGGGGCGATCTCAAGGGCCAGCTTCTTGCCCAGTTCGACCCCCCACTGGTCGAAGGAGTCGATACCCCACACGATGCCCTGGGTGAAGGTGATGTGCTCGTAGAGGGCGATGAGCTCTCCGACGACCGCGGGCGTCAGCGCCGGGGCGAGGATCGAGGTGGTCGGCTTGTTGCCGGCGAAGACGCGGGCCGGGACGATCTCCTCGGCGGTGCCTTCGGCACGCACCTCGTCGGCGGTCTTGCCGAAGGCGAGCGCCGCGGTCTGGGCCAGGTAGTTGGACAGGAACAGCTCGTGGACGTCCACTCCCCCGTCCTTGGTGGGGTGAGCGGGGTTGGCCACGGCGATGAAGTCCGCGGGGATGAGCTGGGTGCCCTGGTGAATGAGCTGGTAGAAGGCGTGCTGGCCGTTGGTGCCCGGCTCGCCCCAGAAGACCTCACCGGTCTCCGTGGTCACGGGGCTGCCGTCCCAGCGCACGGACTTGCCGTTGGACTCCATGGTGAGCTGCTGGAGGTAGGCGGGGAAACGGTGCAGGTACTGGGCGTAGGGCAGGATGGCGTGGGAGCCGGCCTTGAAGAAGTTGACGTACCAGACGTTGAGCAGGCCCATGAGCATGGGGACGTTCTCAGCCGGAGCCTTGGTGGCGAAATGCTCGTCAACGGTGTGGAAGCCGGAGAGGAAGTCGGCGAAGTTCTCCGGGCCGATGGCCACGGCCAGGACCGTGCCGACGGCGGAGTCCACCGAGTAGCGTCCACCCACCCAGTTCCAGAAGCCGAAGGCGTTGGCCGGGTCGATGCCGAACTCGGCGACCTTGTCCAGGGCGGTGGACACGGCCACGAAGTGCTTGGCGATGGCGCCGTCCGTGCCGATGCCGCGCTCGGCGAGCGCTCCGAGGAACCAGTCGCGGGCCATGCGGGCGTTGGTGAGGGTCTCCAGGGTGGTGAAGGTCTTGGAGGCGATGATGAACAGGGTCGTCTCCGGGTCGAGGTCCGCGACCTTCTCGGCGCAGTCGGTGGGGTCGATGTTGGAGATGAAGCGGCACTCAAGGCCCTTCTGCACATAGGGCTTGAGGGCCTCGTAGACCATGACGGGGCCGAGGTCGGAACCTCCGATGCCGATATTGACCACTGTCTTGATGGGCTTGCCGGTGATGCCGGTCCACTCCCCCGAGCGCACGCGACGGGCAAAGGCGTAGATCTTCTCCAGGACCTCGTGGACGTCGGCGACGACGTCCTGGCCGTCCACGGTCAGGGAGTCGGTGGCCGGGCGGCGCAGAGCCGTGTGGAGGACGGCCCGGTCCTCGGTGATGTTGATGTGCTCGCCGGCGTACATGGCGTCGCGGCGGCCCGGGACGTCTACCTGCTCGGCGAGCTCGACCAGGGCGTCGCGGACGTCGTCGGTCAGCAGGTTCTTGGACAGGTCGACGTAGAGGTCTCCCAGCTCGTAGGAGAAGCGCTCGGCGCGCTGCGGGTCGTCGGCGAACCAGGCGCGCAGGTCCGGGGTCATGGAGTCGTGGAGCTCGGTGAGGCGCTTCCAGGCGGGCGTGGTGGTGGGGTCAACCGGATTCAGCATGGCTACAGTCTATGGGTGTTGCGGCCGCGCGCCACTGTCCGGTGCCAACCGTTTTCACGCTCGCAGCGTCCTGATGGTTCTTGACGCGCCGGCGCAGGATCATCAAGGCTGCCAGTACGATGAGGCGATGGAGCCTTCTTCAGCCGACCTCCAGAGAACAGGCGGGTGGCTGCCTCTGACACTCACCTGCGTCGGAACGGTTGTCGTGCTTGTGTCACTGGCAGTAGGCGTCACCACAACGACCAGCTGGCAGAACACCTACGAGCTCCCTGCGTGCCACCCGGAAGACGTGAGCTGCTTGGGTCAGACCCGCGAAGTTGTGGACAAGAACCCGGCCATCCTGTTGCTGGGAGTCGTGACCCTCCTGCTGGCTGCAGCCGATGTGTGGGCGTTGGTCCAGATGCGACGGCACCGCACGACGCGCTGGGTGCAGGTGTCCTGCGCACTGCTGGCGCTGAGTGTGCTGATGACTCTGAGCACCCTGACGGCATGGTGGAGCTTCCGCTCCCTGACCTATTGATCGAGCGGTGCAGCCCGGGGCTCGAGCCCACTACCGGTCACTTACCGGTCACTGAGAGCCTGACGATCGCTGATGGTCTGCTGTCGGTACTGGCTCGGTGAGAGACCCAGGACGCGTCGGAAGTCGGCGGTCAGGTGGGCGTGGTCCGCGTAGTCGAGCTCGGCGGCCAGCTGCGCAACGGTGACGGACGAATCCTCCCGGAGCCGCTGTGCCGCCTCTTGGAGCCGGTAGCGTCGGATCACTGCGAGTGCAGACCGATGTACTTCTCGCAGAGGCGTTGGAGACTTCGGACGGATAGATCGAGGCATCTCGCCAGCTGATCGACGCGCAGGACGCTTCTGTCGGAGGCGACGACGTCCTCCATCTTGTTGGCGATGAGCGCCATCGCTTGTGGCGGCCCGGTGTGCTGCGCCACCCAGTCTGCCAGCGCACTGGCGGCACGTTGTCCACCCCTCGTCGTGTTGGTATCCGCCATGGCGTCGGCCACCGCAGTGCGCAGGTCAGGGTCCTCGAGCGGCCGATGGGAGTTCCGGATCAGGGACGGGGAGCACAGCGCACCCGCTGCCGCAGGCCTGAGAAGGGCTCCGACGGCCCATCCTCGGCCTTCCAGCTCACGATAGGAGATGCTCGTCGTCGGGCCGTGCAGAGCCATGCCATCGGGCTCGACAACGAGGTTGCAGGCGGGGAACGGGAGCACCTCCTGGCGGTCCCGTTGTCCTGCAGGCAGGTCCCAGCGAGGAATCCAGATCCAGCGGACGCGGTCGGACAGTGCCTCGGGGACAGGCTGGCGGTGAAAGGTCGGAAGCCTGGAGGGATAGAGGATCCCCCGTCGATCAGCGGTCGCCCTGGGCACGGATCCTCACCTTTCCGGAGCTGTCGCAGATCTTCAAGCGCAGGCACCTTCATCGTTCCTGCAGTCGTTGGTATGAGTACACGCAACGTATCCGGGGTCACTGGTCAGTACACGACTGACGGGACTCCGCACGGCTTCACCAGCATCACACCGTTTCTGGCGGTTGACGGCGCCGACCGGGCGCTCAGGTTCTACCGTGACGTCTTCGGGGCGCGCATCGTGGACAGTGTGGAGATGGAGGGGACGGTCGTCCACGCGGAGCTCGACTTCGGTCACGGCAGGATCCAGATCGGTGAGCCCTCAGCCTTGTCCGGCCTGGTTGCGACTCCGTCGGAGGAGCCGCTCTGCTACTCGATCCGCCTGTACTGCCCGGATGTCGACGCCGCCGTTGAGCGGGCTGCCGCCGCCGGTGCGACCTTGCTGGAACCGCCCGACACCTTCGTGTCTGGGGACAGGTTCGCCTCCATCCGCGATCCTTTCGGCGTGCGGTGGTCGGTCATGACCCGGGTCGAGGACCTGTCCGAAGAGGAGAGTGCCGCGCGTGTTGCCCAGTGGGCCAAGGAGCAAGCGGGCGGACAGGAATAGGGCAGCCGACGCTCAGGTCCGGGCGGCCCTATCAGCGAGCTCACCGAGATCGGGAACGCCCGCGTCAGCCGGAGCCAGTGTCTCCCAGAGGCACTCGGCCACCGTGATGAGAGCGAGGAGACTGACCAAGAGCATTCCGCTCATGTGAGGGCCTGCGGGGATAAGAGCGAGGCACAGGGCGCAAGCCACGATACGGGATCGGTAGATCTTGTGTGCGTTGCGCAACCTGATGACGGCGAACATGGCGAGGAACACGATGACGCCGCTGCACAGGAGGGCTGACGTCTCCACTGGGACGCGATCGTGCGGTTCCTCCATCGCGTGATGGAGGCCGGCGGCCAGGGCGATCAGTCCCACCGCCAGAACGAGGTGGCCATAGGCGAGGAGGCTGCGCACGGCACGGAAGGGAACGCGCGACCGGTTGATGTAGTACTCCATGAGACCGAGACTGTGGTGGAAGTAGGCCCACCACAGCCCGCCCACAAGGACGAAAGCGGTGGCGAGACCGCCCAGGTCGGCCCAGGTCAGATGCTCGAGCTCAGTCTGAGGAGTCGCGATCGACACGATCGTCTCACCAAGAGCCACAATGATGAGAAGGCTGAAGCGCTCCACGACATTACCGACGTCGTAGCGCTGGGCGCTCATGGCTCGGCTGTGCCGCAGGGGGCCTGTGATCTCCCACAGCGCCGCCAGGGCCCACAGGACCAGCTGGCCGTTGCCGCCCATGATGGCCCCGCCGAGCATGAGAGGCCCCTGGATGAGGCTGGAGACCAGGTCCATGCGGAAGGCGTTGGAATTCTCGTGGCGCGCCAGACGGAAGGTGATGACCAGGCGCGAGAGCCAGCAAGACGTCGCGAATATCAGTGCCCGCTCACCGAAAGCGCGAGGCACAGCGACCGCACTGACCATGACGATCACCATGAGGGTCATGATGGTGAGCCGGTGACGATTGGCCGATGCGTCGCGCAGGCTGGATTGGATCGTCACCAGCAGCCACTGCCAGTAGATGAGGACCAGCAGGACTCCGGCATGTGCAAGCCCTCTCCAGCCGGATTCCTCCCGAATGACGCCGTTGAGCTCAGTGATGAGGAAGACGTAAATCAGGTCGAAGAAGAGCATCACCGGGTCCACAGCCCGGTGCGGCAGCAGCGAAACGTTCCCACGATGCTCGGAGGACCTCTGTGTAGTCACATTTCTCCTCACGTACTCGGTACGTGGTCAGGCATGGTTGCTCCGTTTTCTCCCGAAAAGACGTCTCAGCGCCGCTGGCGCTTCTCGCGCACGCGCACCCCGATCTGGATGGGGGTGCCGGTGAAGCCGAACTCCTCGCGCAGGCGGCGCTCGATGAAGCGCCGGTAGCCGGCGTCGAGGAAACCGGTGGTGAAGATGACGATCCGGGGCGGGGCCACCTGGACCTGGGTGGCGAAGAGGATGCGGGGCTGCTTGCCGCCGCGCACCGGGTGCGGGGTGGCCGACTGCAGCTGGCCCAGGAAGCCGTTGAGCCGGCCCGTGGGGACGCGCGTGGTCCAGCCTTCCAGGGCGGCGTCGAGGGCGCGCACGAGCCGGTTGGTGTGCCAGCCGGTCCGGGCGGCCAGGTTGATGTGGGGGGCCCAGGAGACGTGGGCCAAGTCGTGTTCGACCTCCCACAGGAGCATCTTCTGACGCTCCTCGTCCACCAGGTCCCACTTGTTGTTGACCAGGACCAGGGCGCGGCCGGCGTCAACGGCCTGCTGGATGACGCGGACGTCCTGCTCGCTGATCGGCTCGGAGGCGTCCAGGAGGACGACCGCGACCTCGGCCTTGTCGATGGCGCCCTGCGTGCGCAGCACCGCGTAGTAGTCGGCACCCCGTGACTGCTTGACGCGCCGGCGGATCCCGGCGGTGTCGACGAAGACCCACTGGCGGGAGTCGAGCTCGATGATCTCGTCGACCGGGTCACGGGTGGTGCCCGCGGTCTCGTTGACGACGACGCGCTCCCTGCCCGCGATGGAGTTCAACAACGAGGACTTGCCGACGTTGGGACGCCCCACGAGGGCGATGCGGTGCAGGTCCCCCTCCGGCGCAGCAGCAGCCACGGCGGAGACCTCCGGGAGGACCTCCATGACGGCGTCGAGGACCTCGCCGCTGCCCCGGCCGTGCAGGGCCGAGACCGGGAAGGGCTCTCCCAGCCCCAGGTTCCACAGGGTGGCGGCGTCCCCCTCCTGGGCCGGGGAGTCGACCTTGTTGGCGGCCAGGACCACCGGCTTGCCGCTGCGGCGCAGCATCCGCACCACGCGGGCGTCGGTCTCGGTGATGCCGACCTGGGCGTCGACGACCAGCAGGACGGCGTCGGCCATCTCCACGGCGACCTCGGCCTGGGTGGCCACGGAGGCGTCGAGGCCGGCCACGTCCACCTCCCAGCCTCCGGTGTCGACGATGGTGAAGCGGCGCCCGGCCCACTCCGCGGGGTAGGAGACCCGGTCGCGGGTGACACCGGGGGTGTCTTGGACGACGGCCTCGCGGCGGCCCAGGACCCGGTTGACCAGAGTCGACTTGCCCACGTTGGGCCGGCCGACGACGGCCAGGACCGGCAGCCCGGGCTCGACGCTGTCACCGGTGGGCAGGCCCCCGTCGGCCTCCAGGAGGGCGAGGTCCTCCTCATCGAGCTCGTAGTCGGCCAGGCCCGCACGCATGGCCTGGGCCCGCAGGTCCTCCTGGGCGTCCCGCTGGGCGGCGGCGTCTGCGGCCTCCTCCACCAGATCCAGGACCCGTTCGACGGACTGCTCCAGGGTCATCTCCGAGGTGTCCACCAGGGTGACGCCCTCGGGTGCGGTGAGGAACTGGGAGACCGTGGCGTCGTCGCGGTCGCGGCGCACCACCTGGTCGCGCAGGGCGGCGGCGTCGACCTGCTTGCCGGCGGCCTCCAGGTCCCCGGCGCGGCGGGACAGGCGGGCCTCCTCGGAGGCGGTCACCAGCAGGCGGGCGTCGGCGTCGGGCGCGATGACGGTGGTGATGTCACGTCCCTCGGCCACGATGCCGGCACCGCCGGAGAAGGACCCGGTGTGCCCGGTCGCCTCGAAGCGGATGATCTCGCGCTGGCGGCGCGCCAGCTCGGCGCGCACCTCGAGGTTGGTGGCGACCTTCGAGACGACGGTGGCGATGTGCGGGTCACGGATCGCAGTCGATACGTCTGTGCCGTCCACGGTGAAGGTGGGGTGCTCGGGATCCAGGCCCATGTGCAGGGGCATCGCGGCGACGGCCTCGGCGACGGCGGCCCCGTCGTCCAGGTCGATCCCCTCGTGCTCGCACCACCAGGCGGCGGCCCGGTACATGGCACCGGTGTCCAGGTAGGCCAGTCCCAGCTCGGCGGCGACGCGCCGCGAGACGGTGGACTTGCCCGATCCGCTTGGTCCGTCGATCGCAACGACGATTCCCATGGTGCCCTCCATCAGGGTCCGATTGACGGTCATGAACTGGGCCAAGCGTCCCACACTTCGGCGCGGTACTGCGGATCAGGCCCCCATGAGCACTGACACAGGGACCTTCCACAAACGGGTTAACCGGTTTCAACCCGCGACGACGCGCCAGCCCTGGGCGTCCAGGGCCTCCTCCAGCCGTAGGGCGGCCGCCGGTAGGACGGAGATGAGGGCGATGCCCGCGCTCTGCCCGGCCGAGTGCTCCAGGGAGAAGTCCTCGATGTTGACACCGGCGGCACCGACGTCGGAGAAGAGCCTGCCCAGCTCGCCGGCGGCGTCGGGTACTAGGACCTGGACCTCGGTGTAGCGGCGCGGCGCCCCGCCGTGCTTGCCGGGAATGCGTGCTCGACCGATGTTTCCCCGAGTCATGACGTCGGTGATCGCGCCGACAGCCCCGGGAGCGACCACACGTGCCGCTCCCGGGGCTGTGTGCTCTGGGCGATCCGGATCGCAGACGGCGGCCTCGATCCCCGTGATCAGTGCACCCAGGTCATCACTGATCCGGCGCAGCAGGCCGACCACGGGCCCGGCATTACCCACGATGATGGCCGACCACAGCCGGGGGTCCGAGGCCGCGATCCGAGTGACGTCACGAAGGCCCTGTCCTGACAGGGCCAGGGCCCCCTCCCCCAGCTCCTCCAGCCGGGCGGCTACGAGTGAGGAGACGAGCTGGGGCACGTGGGAGACGGCGGCGACGGCGGCATCGTGCTCCGCCGCACCCATGCGCACCGGGCTGGCGCCCACATCGACCGCCAGGTTCCTGATGACCAGCTCTGCCTGCGGATCCGAGTCCTGAGCGACAACCACCCAGGGGCGCCCGGCGAAGAGGTCGGAGTCGGCGGCACCGGCGCCCGAACGCTCCCGGCCCGCCATCGGGTGGGAGCCGACGTACCTGCGCGCCTCGGCACCCGCCCGGGACCGGACTTCGTTGACGACGCGTTCCTTGATGGAGGCGACGTCAGTGACCACGGCACTGGGGTGGGCGCTCAGCTGTGCGACGACGATGTCGGCGGTCACGTCGGGCGGCGTGGCCACGACGACGACCTGTGGCTCGGGGCTGTCCTCGCCATGAAGCGCTCCCGCGCCCATGTCTCGGGCCAGGGCCAGGGAGGTGGGCGAGGTGTCGGCGAGCTGGACCTCGACACCCGCCGCCCGCAGCGCCAGGGCGAGCGAGGTGCCCAGCAGCCCCGTACCGACGATGAGCACCGGGCCGCGCGTGGACACTGACGCCCGCGGCTCGGGGGCGCTCACAGCCCGACCTCCTGCTGCAGCGCGGCGATCTCCTCACCGCTGAGGAGGCGGGTCTGGCCGGGGTGCAGGTTGCCCAGCCGCAGCGGTCCGAGTCTGGTGCGCGCCAGGCGCGTCACCGGGTGTCCGACGGCGTCCAGCATGCGCCGTACGATGCGATTCTTGCCGGAGTGGAGGGTGATCTCGACGATGGAGCCGCGTGGCCCGGAGTCCTTGACGGTGACCCGGTCCGCCTTGGCCTCACCGTCCTCCAGCTCGATGCCACGGCGCAGCTTGCGCGGGACCCAGGGTTCGACCTGTCCCTCGACGATGGCGACATAGGTCTTGGCGATCTCGAAGCTGGGGTGCATGAGCCGGTGGGAGAGCTCGCCGTCGTTGGACAGCAGGAGCAGCCCCTCGGTCTCGGTGTCGAGGCGGCCGACGTGCACCAAGCGCAGCGAGTCGGGCAGCTCGGGGTGCTCGGCCAGGTAGTCGCGTCCGTACTGGGCCACGGTCGGTCTGCCCTCGGGGTCCTCCATGGTGGTGACCACCCCGGCCGGCTTGTGGAGCATGAGGGTGATGAGCTCGGGGTTGGTGAGGATTCGGCTGCCGTCGAGGCGGATTTCCTGGGCCAGCGGGTCCACCCTGACGCCCGGTTCGGTGACGGTGATGCCGTCGACGCTGACGCGGCCGTCGGCGATGAGCTGCTCGCAGGCACGGCGCGAGGCGACCCCGGCGTGGGCCAGGACCTTCTGCAGCCGCTGTCCGGAGGCGACGTGCGGGTCGTCCTGACCGCCCTTGGTGGCGCGCTCACGCATCTGAAGCAGACGGGACTCCTCGTCCTCACCGATGGCCTGGGCGTCGAAGGCGGCCAGATCGGCGGCGTCAGCCTGCTCGTCGAGCTCTTCGAGGTCGTCCTCGTCGTAGAACTCCTGCGCCCCGAAGTCGCTGTGGGGCACGGACTCGGTTCGGATGTGGCGGTTCCTCAGGGTCATGGGGTCCTCCTACCGGCCATCTCATCGGCCTGTTCGACGATCTCCCCCAGCGCCTCGACGCGGGGGAGGTAGGGAGCCAGGGGTGGCAGCTCGTCCAGGGAGTCGATTCCCAGGTACTCCAGGAAGTCTCCCGTGGTCCGGTACAGGATCGCACCGGAGGTCTCGGCACCGACCTCCTCGATGAGACCGCGGGCATGGAGGGTGCGCATGACGCCGTCGACATTGACCCCGCGGATCTGGGCGACGCGTCCCCGGGTGACCGGCTGCCGGTAGGCGACGACTGCCAGGGTCTCCAGCGCGGCCTGGCTCAGGCGTGCGGTGGCACCGCCGATGATGAACTGCTCGACGAGGTCGGCATGCTCGGGCACGGAGGCGAAGCGCCACCCGCCTGCTGCCCGTCGCAGGAGGAATCCGTGAGCACGGCCGCCGGGCACCTCTCCGCGGTACTCGGCGGCCAGCTCCTCGAGCAGCTCCTCGCAGGCGCTCTCGTCGATGCCGAGGGCCTCGGCGATCGCAGAGGTGGTCACTGGTTCGTCGGCAACGATGAGGATGGCCTCAGCCGCACTGCGCAGCTGAGACCCGGCGGCTTCGCTCATGCGAATTCCTCCTCGAGCTCAGTGAGGTTCTCAGAGGTCATCATGCCGGTCAGGTCGTCCTGGCCGCCGCACCAGGTCACGGTGATCTCGCCCATGGCCTCGATCTGCTCCAGCTCGGCGCTGCCCTGCCGGTGGAGAATGAGCAGCGCGAGGAACCGGGCCACCACGACGGCGGTGCGCTCGGCGTCCTCAATGATCTGGGCGAAGGTCAGGGTTCCGTGGCTGCGCAGCCTGCCGGCGATGAGGCTCAGCTGCTGACCGACCGGTACTCGCTCGTGCAGGTGGACGGTCTGGACGCCCGGATCCGTGGGCCGAGTGAAGGCTCCCACCGCCATCCGGGTCAGCTCCTCGGGGGTGATGGTGGCCACGAGCCTGGGCAGTAGCGCCGCCAGATGCGGTTCCAGGGTGACGATGCGGGGGTGGCTGCGTGCGGAGGTCTCCGCCCGGTGGCGCAAGGCCGCGGCGGCCTCCTTGAAGGCCCGGTACTGCAGGAGCCGGGCGAAGAGCAGGTCACGGGCTTCGAGCAGCTCGAGGTCGGGCTCCTCCTCGTCCTCGTCGTGGGGCAGAAGGCGATGGGCCTTGAGAGCCAGGAGGGTGGAAGCCACGACGATGAACTCCGATGCGCGCCCCAGGTCCCAGTCCGAGCGCATGTGGGCGATGAAGTCGTCGGTCACCTCGGCCAGCGCCAGCTCGGTGACGTCGAGCCGCTTGCGGGCAATAAGGCTCAGAAGCAGGTCGAAGGGCCCCTCGAACTGGGGCAGCGTGACACTGAATCCGGGCAGCCGGGGCGGCGCCTGCTCCTCCGGCTCAGGCGACATCGCCGCGGGCGATGACCTCACGGGCCAGCCGGCGGTAGGCGTCCGCGCCGGGGTGGGAGGGCGCGTAGCTGGTGATCGGCTCATTGGCCACGGAAGCGTCCGGGAACTTGATCGTGCGCCGGATGCGCGTGTCGAAGAGCTGCTCGCCGAAGGCCTGCTCCAGGCGCTCGAGCACCTCTCGTGAGTGCAGGGTGCGGGAGTCCACCATGGTGGCGAGGATGCCGTCGATCTCCAGGGTGGCGTTGAGGCGGTCCTTGACGCGCTCGACGGTCTCGACCAGGAGCGCCACTCCGCGCAGGGCGAAGAACTCGGTCTCCAGCGGGATGATGACGCCGTGGGAGGCGGTCAGGGCGTTGATGGTCAGCAGTCCGAGCGAGGGCTGGCAGTCCACGAGGATCACGTCGTACTCGTCGAGCACCGGACGCAGCACCCGCTTGAGGGCCTGCTCGCGGGCGACCTCGTTGACGAGCTGGACCTCGGCGGCGGACAGGTCGATGTTGGCCGGGACGATGTCCAGCCCCTCCACCGTGGTCTCGTGGATGACCGTGCGGATGTCCGGACGGCTGGCGACGAGCAGGTCGTAGATGGTGGAGTCGAGCTCGTGAGCGTTGATGCCCAGGCCGGCCGAGGCCGCTCCCTGGGGGTCGAAGTCGACGATGAGGACCTTGCGCCCCAGCTCGGCCAGCGCCGCGCCGAGGTTGATCGTCGTCGTGGTCTTTCCGACGCCGCCCTTCTGGTTGCACATGGAGATGACCCGAGCGGGTCCGTGCGACTCCAGCGGCGCGGGAACGGGGAAGTCCTTCTCCTCGCTCTCGTCGGTGCCGGGGTTGTCGATCAGGCCTGGCTGGATGGAGTCATTCACATCGCCCAGCCTAGTCGAAAGCCGACCGACATCGCCCAGTTCAGACGGGACACGCCAGAGAACAGCCCTGACAGGATCCTGCTTTCAGGCGCGACCCGGTGCGCACTCAGGTTTGGACCGGGAGCACGGCCTGCGGCGATGGGCTCAGCGATCACGCCAGAGCCCGCGGGTGACTGGTGGCGTAGACCTCCCGCAGGTGGTCGACGGTGACCTTCGTGTAGATCTGGGTGGTGGTGACCGAGGCGTGTCCGAGCATCTCCTGGACGACCCGCACGTCCGCCCCTCCCGCCAGCAGATGCGTGGCGAAGGAGTGGCGCAGGGTGTGGGGGGAGATGCGTCGCTCGTCGGCGCAGTCCGTCCCGATGAGCCCGGCCCGTTCAGCGGCCTGTTGCAGGACGGCCCAGGCGCTCTGCCGACTCAGGGGCCTGCCCAGGGTGTTGAGAAAGACCTGCGGCACTCCCCTGCCCTTCTCAGCCAGGATCGGTCGGCCTCGTACCAGGTAGGCGTCCAGCGCTTCCCAGGCGTAGGTCCCCATGGGGACCACGCGTTCCTTGCGTCCCTTGCCGAACAGCCTCAGCAGCCGGGAGCCGGTGTCGAGATCGTCGACGACGAGCCCCACCGCCTCGGAGATGCGGGCGCCGGTGGCGTAGAGGACCTCCAGCAGCGCCCGGTCGCGCAGGCTCACCGGGGAGTCGTCAACGCCTGCGGCCTCCAGGAGGCGGCGGACCTCATCGATCCCTAAGGCCTTGGGCAGGCGCCTTCCGGGCTGGGGCGGGCGCACGGTGGCCGAGGGGTCCTCGGTGGTGGTGCCCTCGGCCAGGAGGAACTTGTGCCAACCGCGCACGGCCGTGACGGTTCTGGATGCCGACGACGATGCCAGTGGGCGGGCCCCGTCGGAGCCGGAGCGCAGGACCTCCAGGAAGCCGGCGACGTCGTTGCGGCTGACCTCCTGCGGGGATGAGATGCCTGCGCTTCTCAGATAACGCAGGTAGCGGCCGAGGTCGCGCTCGTATGCGCTCAGGGTGTGGGGGCTCAGCCCTCGCTCAACACGCAGATGGGCGAGATAACCGCGCAGCCCCCGGTCCAGGACGTCGCCACGCGGATCGGGGGTGGTATCGACGGTCGGCTCCGTCGTGTGCGCAGTGCTCGTCGGATCCGCCGATGCTCAGCCGAGCTTGGCGACCAGGCCGAGCCCGACGATCGTGATCGTCCAGATGACGGCCACCGTCACCGTGATGCGGTCGAGGTTGCGCTCGGCCACGCCGGAGGACCCGGCCGAGGAGGAGATACCGCCTCCGAACATGTCCGACAGGCCGCCGCCCTTGCCCTTGTGCAGGAGGATCGACATGATGAGGAAGAAGCTCGAGAGGACGAGCAGCACCTGAAGGACAATACGCACTACGTTCACGTCACGTTCCCTTCGTTGTTGGTTCCGTCTTGCTGCGGGGGCCTCACGCTCCGGCTGGGTCCGGCGCGACTCCCGACAGGGTCCGCGCCCCCACCTGTCCGCGTGGCAGTCTACCTGCAACGCACAGGGTCCCGGACACCTCGGGGTGTGAGGTGTCCGGGACCCTGTCAGTGAGTGGTGAGACGCTACGGGGAGACGATCACTCGGCTCCTTCGTCGCGGCTCGTGTCGCTCAGGCGTAGAAGCCTGCCATGGCGGCGAAGGAGTCCGCCTTGAGGGAGGCTCCACCGACGAGCGCGCCGTCGACGTCGGGCTGGGCCATGAGCTCCTTGATGTTTCCGGGCTTGGCGGAGCCGCCGTAGAGGATGCGGGTGGCCTCAGCGGTGGCGTCACCGTAGTCGGCGCGCAGGGCCTCGCGGATCGCTCCGCACACCTCCTGGGCGTCCTCGGCGGTGGCGGTCTCGCCGGTGCCGATGGCCCAGATGGGCTCGTAGGCAATGACGATCTTGGCGACGTCCTCGCCGCTCCATCCCTCCAGGGCGGCACGGATCTGCCCCAGGACGAAGTCGACGTGGGTGCCGGCCTTGCGGATCTCGAGGGCCTCACCGCAGCACAGGATGGGGGTCATCCCGGCGTCGAGCACCTTGCGGGCCTTGGCGCCCACGAGGGCGTCGGACTCGCCATGGTACTCGCGACGCTCGGAGTGCCCCATGACCACGTAGCTGACGCCGAGCTTGGTGAGCATCTCGGTGGAGATCTCACCGGTGTAGGCACCATTGTCGTGGATGGAGACGTCCTGGGCGCCGTACTTGATGTTCAGGGAGTCGGCCTCGACGATGGTCTGAACGGTACGGATGTCCGTGAAGGGCGGGATCACAAGGACCTCGCACTTGGTGTAGTCGTGGTCGTGGTCCTTGAGCTCCATCGCCAGGCCCTGGACGAGGTGATTGGCCTCGAGGTGGTCGAGGTTCATCTTCCAGTTTCCCGCCATGAGCGGGGTGCGGTTACTCATCTGGGTTGCCTTCCTTCAGTCGTTGA
>ERZ772940.128-NODE-128-length-42190-cov-591.507_pt1 | contig 42190 bp, 56 predicted proteins | sample MGYA00511682_ERZ772940 | MGnify/ENA primary metagenome ERZ772940 (study PRJEB29015, sample SAMEA2737922) | human oral metagenome | biome: human oral; feature: human-associated habitat; material: dental | place: China | collected 2031 ... | reverse complement strand
AGATACCGCCTCCATGATGTGGGCCGATATTCAGATCGCATGGACCGCGATTCAGGCTGCTATGCAGCCGGTAGTAGAGTGGATCTACTATACGGCTTGGCCGTGGGTCGTAGATACGTTTAATACGATTAAAGACGCGGCCTCCAATCTTTGGGGTACGGTTCAGGCCGCGTGGACCTCAATTCAAGCGGCTATGCAGCCCGTCGTGGAATGGATCTACTACACGGCCTGGCCCTGGGTCGTCGACACATTCAATACAATCAAAGACACTGCCTCTGCTCTTTGGGGCACTATATCAGCGGCGTGGAATGGTATTTGGGCCACTATTCAGCCCGTCGTCGATTGGATTTACAATATTGCGTGGCCGTGGGTGGTCGGCGCATTCAATGCCATTAAAGACACGGCGTCTATTATGTGGGGTTCCCTATCGGCGACGTGGAATGGTATTTGGGCTGTTATGCAGCCTGTGGTGAATTGGATTCAAACCTACGCTGCACCTGTTATTAGTGTGGCCTGGGAGATAATCTCTACGGGTGCGAAAATTCTGGGCGGGATCATTGCGTTCGTATTCGCGTCCATTATCGCTGCGGTCACTATGGGGGTCGCCGTAATTCAAGGCGCGGCCACCACGATCAGCGCCGCCTGGAACACTGTTGTTTCGTGGACCAGCTGGCTGAAAAACATGGTCGTCTCCGCGTGGAATATCCTGAAAGGCGAAATCCAAATCGTTAAAGATTGGATTGCTAACACGCTTGTTCCCGCAATTACAAGCGCCTGGGACAGGGTCGTGGCCGCCGCCAATACTATGAAAGACGGTGTTAGGACGGCGTGGGACAAAATCAAGGAAGCCGCCGCCAAGCCTGTCAATTTCGTTATTGGCACAGTCTACAACAATGGGTTGCGGAAACTCGTTAATGGAATGATGGAGAAGCTTTCCCTCGATCTTCGTCTTCCCGAGGCGCCCACGATTGGCGGGTACGCGTCTGGTGGTGTCCTGCCCGGATACTCCCCGGGCCGTGACATTTATCACTTCGTATCTCCCGATGGTGGCGGTCGGCTCGCGCTTTCCGGTGGAGAAGCGATCATGAGGCCGGAATGGGTGAAAGCTGTCGGTGGGCCCGCAATGGTGAATGCTATGAACCGCGCCGCCGCACACGGGGATAGAATCCCTGGCGGTGATGCGGGGTATGCTGCATTCGCTCCGGGTGGTATTTGGGATCCTGTCAAATCGACGGTAGAAAAGGGTGCGTCCGCTGCTCTTAATTGGATCACCGGCGCTGCTGATGCGGTGTCCTCTATCTTTTCCGACCCGATCGGGGCCGTCGAGACTGTCATCAAGGCTCCGGTTCATAAGCTTCTCGATTCGTGGGGCGGTGACGGTGCGAAACCGTTCTTCGACGCTGGAAAAGCTGGCGTTGATAAAACCATTGACGCGCTCGGCGATTGGATTAAAGATCACATGCCTGTGGTCAGCGGTTTCGGTGGCGGGATCGGTGCCATTGGCGCTGCTGCGGGCGATCTCGTGAATACGGCGCGTCGGGCTATCGGTACCCCGTATGTTTGGGGCGGCGTCTCCCCGGGAGGCGGGCTCGACTGTTCTGGTCTTGTTTATTGGGCGCTCAATGCAATGGGTATTCACGTGCCGCGCCTCACGGCGGCCGGATATCAAGCAATGTCGTCCCCCGGTAACCCCATGGTTCCCGGTACGCTTCTGTTCTGGGGTTATCCGGCCCATCACGTTGCTATTGCTTCTGGTAATGGGATGATGGTTGAGGCGCCGACTTTCGGTATTCCGGTGCGTGAGGTCCCGATCTATGGTGGCCCGTCCGCGGGGAATCTTCGCTATGACAATGGCGGCTTCTTGCAGCCCGGCCTCTCAACAATTGAGAATAAAACTGGCCGTCCGGAGCCCGTTTTCACGTCGGCCCAGTGGGAGAAAATGGACAAGTTGATTAGTCTTCTGGAGAATCGTGCTCTCGGCCCGGACGTGCTCGAAATTCGAGATGTGGACAATGATCTTGTGGGCCGCATGCAAGTAGAGGCAACGTCGGCCATAGTAGACTATGACCGAATGAACAGATAAAACCATTATGACGGAAAGCATAAAATAATGCCGATTACGGGATGGATTGCTACACACACCGGGCTGCCGTCAATAATGGCCACCGGCAAAGAGCCCGTTTATGCGGGGGACCGTCTTTTCGCTATCCCTGGGATGGCTCGCGACAAAAGACCACTCACCGGGCGCGCAAAAATGATTCGCGAGCTCGAGGGCCCCAAGCTGACCGAGCCGGTAACAATGATCCTCTCAGACGCGTACGCCGTACCGGGCACCACAATAAAATACACTCAGGGTGACTCCTCGGTCACGCTGACTCGCCCCGAGGTGGAGTGGTGGCGCGGCATGGTGAGCGGCCTCAACGGTCGCACCGTACCAGGACTCATCTGGGAGGAGGCCCAGGACAAAAGAGAATGGTCCTCCCCAATTTCGAGATACAACTCGCTCATTGCCAGGTGGCCGATGCTGGAAGTGGCCCGCACGGGAGGCGGACAATTCGTCCTAGACGACCCGTCCCACGTTAACGCCGTTTGGGAGATCTTGCAGAAGCGTGAGCCTCTCATTCTCACGCCCGGCGCCCCCGCCGACGTTCTCCCGTCACGATTCATCACCGTAGACAAAGTTGACAGTGCAAGAATCACAGGAGACGGTATTATTCGGTGGAACGTGAAATGGCATGAGCTCCCCGAGGACTCGCCAATGCTTGTCGGCCCTCACGCCGGCTGGGGGGCGGCACCTTGCGTCACCTGGGGTGAATGGCGTGAAGTCGACAAGGTATGGAAATCGCGCACATACATTGAAATTTGCAAAATGATTGCGGGGATGCCATGAGAAACGGCCCCACGTTAGCCGCTCTTTCAGACGGTCTCAGCATCGGCGCAAGAATCGATATCATTCGCGGCGGCGAAGTCCTCAAAACGGGAATCCCCGCCTCAGAAGTGAAAGTCGAGTGGTCCTCAACGAACCGCCAGGTTCCGGGCGCCCTGTCTTACTCTTGCCCAATGTCATGGGTTCCAGAGTGGCCGCTGGACGCGCTCAACAATTTCGGACAGAGATCCATGGTGACCGCACTCTATGAGAATCGGCGCGGCGACTACTGGGAAATTCCTCTCGGTGAATTCGTCAACATGGAATGGTCCGTGTCGAAAGAAAAAGTTAACGTTTCCTGCAAGGATTTGACGCAGATTCTTGCCGATAATCCGAAGCCGTGGCCGTCCTCTCCCGCCGCTGGCGCCACTCTGCTCTCCGAAGCCAATGAGCTCGCAGAATATGTGCGAGTAAAACTGGAAGATGACGTCTGGGACGCGCCTATCCCGCGCACCACCCAGTGGGGAAACTCGCGAATCGAATCAATCTATAAGCTCGTAGAATCGCGAGGATGTGGTATTCGTAGCGGCGCTGACGGGATGCTGCATATTTTCAAGCTTCGTGACAAGACGGCGCCTGACGAGATTTACACGTACGAGTCCGGTTTTCTTTTGGAGGCTCCGCGCGCTCCGAGGTCGGGCGGACGTCGCCCGAACCGATGGTACGTTACCGGCAGTAAACAACAGAGGGCTCAGGGGGAGCAAGAGGAGCGTTGGACCGCGGAACGCATGGTCACTGACCCGCCATACGAGCCGGCCGGTTACGGTTGGGTTACGTCGCACAAGGAATTCAGTGCCGCAAGCTCGGCGAGAGAAGTATCCGAGGCCGCTGACACGTATATGATTCAGGACATTTCCTCCCGCTCCTCCCGCTCTTTGACGATCATTCCGGATGCCCGTATCGAGGTCGGGGATGTTATTGGTGCGATTACCGAGCAGGGCGAACACATTGCAGGCCGTGTCACAGCCTATAGTCTCCCGTTGTCTGACCCGTCCGCTACAATGAGGGTAGACATAGAGGTACTGGGAGAATAAACGGGGCATCATGGTCAGACCGTCACTATTGCTTGACACGGCGCCACGAAATGGCGGCGGGCGCAACAATAACAATGTTATTGTTCAGCAATCCTCAGTATCGTGGACGTACGGGAAAATCACCGGCACGTCCGCCACCGACAGTACGCTCCCGTCCGGCTGGGTGGAGGTGGGAATCCCTTACAGTAACCCGACCTCCCATGCTGTTGGTGAATCTGATGGTATTGCCACATGGATAGGCGCCCGCGTACTCGTCATTATCGATTCATCCGGACGTGTAGTCAAGATCAGTGACCCTATCGCAGAGCCGCCTTCCGGCGCAAAAGTTGAGAATCTTGGGCACACGGGTAAAATGCTCAGTCAGGCCGCGAAAGACGCCGAGCGCGCTTTCAAGGAGGCCGACGCTATTCGAGACCGCGCCAACAAAGCCGAAGGTGCTGCGAATAAGGCGGCGAAGGATGCGGAGAAAGCTGTTCAGATTGCGGAAGCTAACCGGCCGCCCGTAGTGGCCCAGACCGCGCCCGAGAATCCTGTCACAGGGTTGATTTGGTATGTCACCGACAATGCCGGGCACATTACTGATGTGCGTATTTGGGATGGTGTGCAGTGGGTGACCAGAACAATGGTTGCCGGCAGCATTCTCGTCCCCTCGTCCGTGGGCAACGTCTCGCTCGCTGACGGTTCTGTGTCAGCACGTAACATTTACGCTTCCGGGGAACTGTGGGCAAAGATCGCGGCGTTTGCGTCTGTCACTACGGAAATGCTGACCGCTGGAAACGCAACATTCAACGCAGCGAAAGTCACTGGCGATCTTATTGGTAATAGGCTTATTGGTGGGGAGCTTTCGCTCGTTGATACTGAGCCGACGTTGGGCGAGAAGAATATTCGATTCGGACTCGGCAGCGAGTACGAGTTCTGGGAGTCTATCTGGTCTCCCAAAATCGCTACCGTGGAGGAGATGGAGGGTGGCACGCGATTTGTTCTGACGGACCGGGATCGTCCTAATCGTAATGATGGTGCGCAGATGGCAATCTACGATATTGCTGTTGCGAAACCAAAAACGTACGGTATTGCCGGTGAGGGTGTCGGCAAGGTTGAGGGGTATATTCTTTTTACGCCGTCGTGGAACGGGCGTGCGATTCTCACAATCAACATTGGCAAGAATAGGATTATTTCTGTTGACGAGCAGGCGACGGCCGGGCAGAAGATAAGATTCGATTTCGCGCTTCCTGATGGTGCGTGGATTCAGGACACGGACACGCCTTTCTATATTAGTGCTCGCACGAATGATGTTTTTACGCCGGGAATGACGCTCGGAATCATTTATTCCATGTACGTGTCGTGGAAGATGAGCCGTTCCTCGGGTTTGCATATTTTCCGTGACGATGAGGGCGTTGCGAAGATACAGATCACCGACCGTCAGGGCGGCGAGCTCATTATGGACACGAATGGCGTGTCCTATGATCCTCCCGGGTCGGCTTCGCCTCATTCCTCGTCGTGGCGCACTTTCACGGAGCCGCCTTTCGCCCACATGGCAACGAACAACGCTCATTTGTGGACTAAAAAAGATGATTGGACGGAGGTTCCGGTCGGTTCGCAGGAGAAGATCGTTCGTGGCGGGATGCAGGTAGATGGTGTCGAGATCATTATTCCGCAGAGCGGGCTTTATCGTCTAGATGGCACAACGTGGTACCGGTCATCGTGGGCGGGGTATGTTGGCGGCACTAGGGTTGCTCGCAGCAATGACGTTGAGCGCGGTGTGTACATGTATGCTGCGTTGAACCATGGCCTGTGGACCGCGTTGCAGGTGACCGGTGTTAGGCGTTTGAACGTCGGGGACAGGATTGCGCTTTATACGTATCAGAATATTGACGAGGGTACAATTATGGATTGGGGCGAGATGACGGTTAGCTGGCTCACCTACTGAAGATTGTGCAACAATATTTTTAGGAGAAAACAATATGCCTAACACTAGGTGGACCGGCGGTGTAGTCCCCACGGTAGACGATAATCTCATTGAGGCCTGGGACGCTTATGATGATTCCGCCGGTAGGGTTATGCCGGCGGCGTCCGTGGCGGCAGCTAGGGTTATGTTGGCTGCAGCGCCGTCCGGGGCGGTCTCGAAAGCACGCCCCGCCGTTTTCATTATTGACGACATTCTGTACACTGCCGACGGCTCCAAGGGCGGGGACGGATCGTTCAACATTAATCCCGCAAACTCGTTTAGCGGTGTGCTTTACAGGCATCGTGATAATACGAACGGCCGCGGGCGCCCGACCTCGGACCACGCCACTTATACGTGGGGTGACGGTATCGTTACTCTGCCGATTAAGAGTCTCATGGAGTTCTCGCTTGACGTGTGCGTGAGCATTGCGCACGAAGATTATCATTCCGAGGAGGAGAAAGATAAGGCGGTCGGCTCGTATTTCTTCGGGTTCAAGCTTGATAATCGGGGTATTTGGCAGACCGAGATTCAGTATAATCGTACGTTTATGACGCATCATATGCAGTGGCGTCTTTCCGTGGAAGCCGGCTCTCACAGGGTTGCCTATACTACAGCGGGTAGTTATGGTGCTGACCCGTACTGGCATTACGATGGTGGCGTTTTCCCGGGTACCGTGTTTACGGTGGCTACTCTTGGTGCGACTCGCGTTGACCTGTAATCAACAAATATAGTTCACTATTAGAAATAGGTGATAACAATATGACTAAGGTCATAGCGACTGTCGTGAATGCGGCCGGCAAGACAGTCAACGCAACAATGAGCGTCCGCCCCGAAACCGTCTACACGTCCGACAATATTACTACCGTTCCTGCCCCCGTGCGCGGTGACGCTGACGACAAGGGCAGGATTGAGGTGGAGGTAGACGCCAGCCATGGCGGACGATGGGCAATTGTGATCAATGTTGCCGGCGTTTGGGCGCGCGAAGTGCGCGGGGCGGAGCTGCCGGCCTCTGGTGACGTGCAGGTGACCTCCCTGTCAGCATGGAATGGCGGCGGCACGCCTGATCCCGGCAATCCTGGCGGAGGCGGCCAAGGCAATGCCGGCAAGATCACCGTCAGCGACGACGGTCTTACCTGGACCTACGGAGAGTGAGAAAACACAATGGCAAACGTTACTGGGTACACTAAGGCCGGCGTCGACAAACTGGTCGCCCCACTGTTCTCCGCGATCTCGCCTTTCACGGTCGGCGGATACTACTACTCCCCGGTCACGTATTTCTGGCCCGATTTCTACAACGAGGGCCAGGCCGGAAAAGTGTCAAAGTGGGCCAAGACGCTGGCTTATGGGGATGCGCTCGGCTACGTGATTATGAACCGTTCCACGGGAGATTGGTCCGCCAAGGACAATGATTTTCTTACGCAGGCGCAGCGCGCCCAGGCAGCGGGAGCGAAGCGGATTCTTTGGTACATTCCTACCCGCTACGGTGTCGCATCGCTCGCCAAAGATGATGCTGCTAGGAATGGCGTGCCGGACCCGGACAAGTTCACGCGCGAATACATTATGCAACTGTGCGCCAACCTGCGCTCACAGTACGATGGCCTTTTCCAGGGAGTATTTTTGGACGAGGTAATCAACGGCTGGGGCGCACAGTCTGGTCGAGTCGGTTGGTACGGTGACCTCATTGGCGAAATTCGACGCACTTACGGCAAGAATTTCACAATCGCCATTAACCCTGGTAGTAATATTACTGAGGCCGTGTGCGCGCTCGATTTCGACGTGTGCATGAGCTTCGAGAACACCGCCGCCAAGTACTTGACAGACGACCCTAATAACCCGATCGCGAATGACGTGATGCGTGCACAGCCTTCCACCAAGTGGTGGCACGTCATCCACGGTGTTACGAAAGAGAATTTCCGACAGGTAATCGATCGCGCCGCGTCGTTCGGCGTCTCACATTTGTATGTGACCGACGGTGAACTTGTGCAGGGTGAGGGCGGCCAGTGGGTGCCCGAGAAGAATCCTTATCAGAATCCTCCGTCTGATTGGATCATGGAGCGTGTGATCGCTTGGCATGGTGGCTACCTCAGCTTGGCGGAGCGTGTTGCTGCGTTGGAGGAGAAGGCGGCTCCGGCTCCTCAGCCTGGCGCCTGAGTGTTTCACGTGAAACATTCCCCCCTCACCACACAAGTCGTGGTGAGGGGGGAATGTTTTCATGCCCAACGGAGGAGGCTATAATCCCAGGCGTTGGTAGTCTCCTCCGTGTTCGCGAGCGATATCGTCCAGTACGCCCATGAGATCGGAGCGCGCATCGTCCTGAACGTCGATCGACGGAGAGTTCAGGATCGAGTGGATCGTGTTATTGATCTCCCGAAGTTGACGAGCAGCGATTGCGTCACACTCTACGGCAGTCCATCGTCGTGCTAGACGGTGTGCAAGATTACATGTGCTCTCGCCGCTTGTTTCATGGTAAACACCCACAACGCTCAATGGCCAGCCCCACACAATCCATTTACTGAAAGCGCTGCCGTCGCAGTTTTCTACGGTGACGTCAATCCCAACGCCTTTATATTGGTTGTGCCACTTCAGATGAGCGACCATGTGTGTTTCGTCAATGTCGCACTCGTCGGGCTTCGGAAGCCACAGCTGTGTGAGACTGACCTCGTGTTCGATCTCCAGCATTGGGTTATTCGCTGTCATGAGACGCTCCGCAAAAGTAGGTTGCAGCGCATTGCGGAATGCTCCGGATTACAGGACTCCTCGTGAGTCCACCCTGCTGAGACGCCGCGCTTCGTTGTCACCACGACGCCGCCGTCGGTGACCTCGATTTTCCCTGACGGAGAGTCAATGATGGTAACCCCGGCACGGTCGGAAATGCGAGGCGACTGGAGCATGTCCCGCAATTCCTTAACAATAGCCAGCGCGATTTTCTGGCGGTCAATCTTGCTCATTATTCTACCTCCCGAGCAGACGGTGTGACACCAGCCTGCCCCTGATAATGTGACCCGAGACCGTCGGTGCCGTACGGCATACTGGCAGGCCTGTCTAGATCTTCGAAAGCAATCTGCGCAATCCTATCCCCAGGGTGAAGAATGGCAGACTTGGTAGAGTGCAAGTTAGCGATTTCCAGGGTCACGTTTCCCTGGAATCCCGGATCAATGTACCCCGCGGACACGTGAACAAGGATTCCGCGCCGCGCCCATGATGACTTGCCTTCCACTCTAGCTACTAGGTCGGCTGGCACGCTTACTTTCTCCTGCGTGGACGCGAGAATAAACTCACCCGGCAACAATTCGTAACCATTCTCGTCAATGGTGACATTCTTGTCCCCATGACGGTAGACGATAATGTTTTCGTCTAGCCGCACTTCCACCGACGCCGGCTGAATAGACAACGGTTTGCGCCAGTCGGAAATGAGTTCACCCCAATCGATTCTGCGTCGGAGAGTGAAATCACTCAGTGTAGCCATTCTGGCAACTCCCGTCTTCGTGTTTCTTGATCATATGAACTATATAACCTTTATCACGTAGAATTGCTTTGGCTTCAAGAGCGAGGGCAGGCTTCTCTCCCGGGATGATTCCTACCGTGTCTTTACTGCGCTCTGACAGTACGATCGCGCAGACGTACGCATTATCGTCCGATGAGTCACTATAAGTGATCACATATCCGCCTATCTCATCCGAATATGTGCACCTAGTAAAAGTAATTCTTCCTCCCTGCCATGAACGCAAGGCAAGTGTTACTCCCTGAACAAATTGAACGGTGTACATAAGTCCGCGGATCGCGCCAGGCGGATCGATAGAATAGCTCCTGATAGTGAAGTTACAGTCGGTGGCATGCATAAACGCAGCCGCCCCCCACAGTTCACCGCATTTCGCCAAATCAACGAAAACAATATTAACAATATTCTCCACAATACTCACGCTTCCGGAATATAGCCGTTGAGGTTATCGTGTGAAATGGCGGACGTGAACTCTGTGAGTCGGTCCCGAACTTCTCTGGCGCGATCCTCTGGGGCGAGCCGCCTGTCGATAGTGTCCCAGTAGACGTTTCGTAGAATTGCGATCACCGTCTGGTCCCCGTGTTTGGCGACGAGTTCACGCAGATACCATGCCGCTTTCCCCATGTCAATATTCTCGTCAGCGCCATCCTTGTGGCCGGCCCTGAAAATGTATTTCAGGGCACTTCCGGTCAGATAGTCTTTGTCGCGGATGAAAATGATGGGCTCGGGATCGAGGGTCGCATAGTGCGATGGGTGAGTTACCTCATTCTCGTGCTCATTATCTTCGACACACTCACCATTCTTCTCCGTGACATAGAAAATGTCATCGCACTTATCTGCGACATTGAGAATGTTATCGCAGAGAGTCAACTCAAAGCGATGCTCGTCGAACGTGAGAAACGCTTTTTCGCCCTCTTCGGTCTCATACCAAATGCACCATTCGCCAGTGAAATACCGACAAACCTTTCTGACGGGCGCATCATAATCGTCGGAGACATGGAGACGAATCGGTTCGCCTGCAAACTTCAATTCGCAGCCAGGATCAATCTGATAGCCTACGATTCGCCGCCGATACCAACCGTCGCGCTTGTGCTCCAAATAAACACAGTGGCGACTCCAACATTCTACCCGCCATTCACTGAAAGAATTGCGACGGACGTGCACCTCCCAGAACCCATCATGCTGCACTACCTTCGAAACATACTCATACAAGCCATTCGGGTAGTAAATCTTCTCATACACATCATCTACAGGTGATACAACATAATCCCCTCTCTCTGTCTGCGTGATCGAATACTCATCATATTTGAAATAGTGTTTCCGCTCTACACCGGCCTTAATAGAATCGAAACCAATCCCAGTGTCGTCGCCGGTTTCTGCTACGATTCTCTCTCTACTACCGTCCGGCAAGTACAGCCAAACCTGTCTCAAAAACACCCTGTCCATAGCTTTTTCTCGCTATTTCAGTTACCGAGAGTGCCGACCGTGGCAAAATAGGCGAAGAATACTTGGAGCCACCAAAAAGCACGCCACGCCAATGACAGTCCGATAACTCCAACGATGAGGGCAACTGCACCCATTGCCATACCCTCACCCGTGGACCGCGGCTTGCGGAGCCATGCCAGGAAACGATTCGTGGGACGCGGCGGCGCCATCACACTGAGCGGCACAGACCATGCGGGCGGCGCTGGGGCCGGCCGAGGCGGAGGCGGCGGTGCAGGGGTAGGTGCACTAGTCGCCGACGGTGGCGGAGGCGGCGCGGGAGTAGGAGCCGACGGGGCACTCGAAAAAGTAGACATAATAGTTTCCTCACTTTCCGTTAAGTTCTGCCATGAGACGGTTGGTCCAGCCGTCACTGTAGTTGAAATTCGTGCACTTAGCGTGGCGCGTGTTCTTGATTCTCTTCGCCCGATTCCTCTTGTGCTCCTGAAACTCGACTGTCTTGCGACGAACCTCGTCCTCGCGTCCGTCCATACGCTGAATTGCCGGATATTTCATGCTTTGACCCACTCGATCTGGTCGCCGAGAAGCCCGCGCAAATCATTGATCAGGTTGCGGGCGTTCCCGAATTCCTCCTCGCTGATATCGAAAACTCGGTAGACGTTCCCTTCGGTGCAAACGACTAGGAAAGAATTGTGGGCGCATTCGGGGATGAAAACATTGCGAACGTTTCCAATGAGGGCGGGCCGCTGAACAGGAATGGCCTGTACGAGGTCGGCCCCAGTGAGAATTGCGACGGCGGTCACCCGCTCAACGGGGATGCCCCGGAATTCGTTCTCGCCTTTCTCGTACCCCTTTGCGGGGAAGTGAATCTTGGTACCTTTCAGATTGGTGAATACCGCTCCCCCCGTGGTTTTGCATGATCCGTATCCGGTGCGACGGCGTGCCATGATGATCCTCTTCTCAAAATATGTGTGTGTTGGTGGTGGGCGGTGGTGGCTCGTCGCCCGTGACGGGCCACCACCGTTATGTGTGTGTCAGCGCTCAAGCCACCAATCGGCCAGGTAGGCGATGGTCTCGTCAGTCAGAGCGGAGAGTCCGTCGTGGACGATAGTGAATCCGTCAGCATCGTACTGCCAGAGTCCCCAGGAGACGACGTCGTCGCATACGTGGAGTCCGAGCGCCTGCCCGCCGTCGGTGGTTCTCCGCTTGAGGCCGATGATCTCGCCGGTCTCGTCCACCCAGTAGTCCGTGTCGCCCCACGCGTTGGCGGCGGTGCCGACGGCGTAGGCGATGTCGGTGTCGGTGGTGATGTTCTCAACGGTGGCGGTCATTGTCTTGTCCTCTCTATCTGTGGCTGGGTGGTCTGTCCTCCCTGCCGATGTCTCAATCATGCTCTCTCGTGCGCCGCGGGTCAACACTACGCGACGGTGACCCATCCCACAAAACCGATGTTGTGTGGAGTATTGACAGACGTTGGGTGCATGTGGTATACGCGCGCGCACGTACCTATATATACTAAAGGCGCCCCCAGACGCTCATGATAAAATCATTATCACCGAAAACCTTTACGAAAGGCGGTGCAAAATTGGCAGATTCCGTCACAGAATATGCTGCGTCGGAAATGAAATATTGGTGCACCACAGGCGACTACGGGGGCACTGGATACGCCCAGGACAACCGGTGGACCTGTTACTGGAATAGTAATGATGCCGGCTGGAAAACGGGCCCCGGTGATATGGATTGCAGTAGCGGCGTAGCGGGCGCCTACAATATTGCATTCCACAATGTCTGGGGAACCGGCTGGGATGACCCGATCATGTTCCCGCGGACCGGCGAAACGTGGACCGAAACCTTGAATTCTCTAGCCGCGAATCGTGGTTTCATGGACATTGGGGACACATGGTACGGTTCTACGCCGTCGGGCGGATTCCATGTCGGCGACATGGTCCTGAAGACCACTGGAGACGGCGGCCATGTCGCAATGTGTGTGCGCGAAGACGATGGTTCATTCAACGCGGGCGACCCGCTTCTCGCTGAGGCGTGGATTAACGAAAATGGTGAAATCTCGGAAGGTCAGATGGGTGACCAGACCGGCTACGAAACTCACGTAGTCCGGTACAGCAGTCACCCGATGACCGTCGCGGCCTCATGGTCCACATGCATCCGTTTCGGAAAGCGGACCGATGCCGATAACGGGCACGAATCTGCCGGCTCATACCGCCTTTCTTCAATTCAGGAGGCCGTTCTCAGAGCCGCCGATGTGGAGAATTGTCCGTGGTGGGCCGCCCTGGCGTGCCTGTGGATGGAGACCGGCGAGCGTGGCGCCAACATTTACGGGCACGACGCCGGTGGTGCCGGCCCGCACGGAGAGGAAGTGACCGAAGAGAATTTCCGCGAGTTCCTTGCGGCAATTCGAAACGGCGAAAACTCGAACGGTGTCGGTCCGTTGCAGATCACGTATCCGGGTTATTTCTTTGATGACCCAGATCGTGAATGGTGGATGCCGGAAAGGTCGGCTGAGGTCGGCTGCCGTATTCTTCGCGATCTTATTAACGCTGAGGGCGATTCCTATGAGGCCTTGAAGCGCGTTGGGTCGCGTTATAATTCAGGAAACCCGTATGACGCGTACGAGTCTTATGGGATTCTTTTCAGCAATCGTTGCAAGTCTTGGTATGATTATGGTCGTCCGTCTGGGGGCGCCGGAGAGGATTTTTGGGATATGAGTGAGGGCGTTGATCTGCTCAGGGAGATTCGCGATCTTTTCCGTAGTGGAAAGGCGGGGGATCACTTTGCGGGTGACATGAATTGGTATGCCAAGGCTACCTACGAGGAGGTCAAGTCTATTCACGCGTCCGTGGATCAGATTCTGCATTCCGTGACTCCGGGGCAGGAGAATGTTCGTGAGGCGGGCGCGATTTATGGTGCCGTGAACGAGATTCGTAAGGCCGTGAGCACGCCGTCGTCTTTGCAGGCGCATGATGGTGTCGCGGAGTCTCCGACTCCGGAGTCTCCTGCCCCCGCCCCGGCTCCGGAGCAGAATTCCTGACACGACATGTTGGTGTTCTATCATGGCATATTTGCTTAGCATTACACTGGGCATCGTGTCATGATGGATGCTACATGCGGGGAGCTTCACTCTCTTCCCTCTCCGCGATCTCCTGTGGCAGTGGTAGAGTAAGTCTCCGGACGGTCAATGAAAGATCGTCCGGAGATTTGCTTTTGTTATGTGCTATACTCTCCTCGTACCGCTCATGTTGGTTAATACACAAATATTTTCCTACGCGTTCCGACGGTGCAACAAAAGAATACTATCGCCCTTACGTTTTCCTGCATTCCTTCCTCAGCAGCTCTAGGAATTGACGTGGGGGCGATGGTATACAATCCATCTAATGAAAGTGAAAATTAGGGTGACTAAGTCGCTTTATGTTGCTACTATTTTTGCGGCCGTCATGGTGACGGCAAACACGGCGCTCATGGTGTACGACGATTTCGTCAATGGCACCATGAATGTGACTCGCGATTCTCTGTGGTGTGTTGGGGCGCTCATTCTTTGGGCCGGCGTGCGCACCGTCCGATTCATGCGGACTGTCGGCTACCATCCGGGCTTCCATAGAAAGTAACTAAAACATAACATTCCCGCCTAACAATAATGATACTAGGCGGGGAATGTTATATAATAAGTGTTGCAGCCCTGCTAAAACAATCATAACAAAAGAGGACGTTGGATATACGATGCTCAACTTCCTGAATGATGTCCTCTCCGACGCCACCCTAGTAGCTTTGGCTGCACTCACGGGCACAATATTCTCAAACGTAACACAACGCAAAAACGCGCGCGACCAGGAACAGATCTCAATCCTGGACATTACCGTCCGATCTCTTTCCGAGAGAGTGACTGCCCTGGAAGCTAGTCTTGCGGCCGCCGAAAGGGCGGCGGACCTGGCGGAAGATGGCCGCCGTAGGGCAGAAGTGAAGTGGTGGGAGGCAGTCTCTTTCGCGCACACTGTCCTCGATTGGGGCAGGTCCCTGAAAATTCTGATACCATCTGATAAAGAGGACTCAATCCCTACTGAGCCTCAAATTCCGGATTCCATGAGGTGATTCATAAACATGTTTACTCCTGAGGTTCGCAAGGCCCTTTACGCTCTGCTCACCGCCGTTCTCGGTGTTTTTGCGGCTTTCAATGTTATTTCTGCGGATCAGGCGTCTCAGTATGCTGACGCTGCTACCCAGATTGTTGGTGCTCTGACTCTGGCGCTGGCTACGTATCACACTCGCCCTGGCGCGGCCGCTGGCCGTCACGCCGCCGGTGAGGGTGAGGCCACTGAGGATAAGGTCGCCTGACCTCCATCATTCATAGAACATTACTGCCCCCTACCGCTTGTCCAGTAGGGGGCAGTAATGTTTCACGTGAAACACGGTGAATGTTTCACGTGAAACATTCACCGTCGCTCCACGTCGTCTCCGACGATGCGGGCGATCACAGCCTCGTCGTGACGTTTGGTGACCACCCACAGGAAGAGATGGCGCCCCGCATCACGTGCGTCATCCGCATCCGGCTGACCCACGCTGGCTCCGGTAGGCCAAAAACCAAGAGACTTCAAAACATGGTCGGGCATAGTTGTTTTTGCCATTGCGGACGTCTGCCATACGATATCCCCGATCTCCCATTCCAGTACGGAGTTGATTTTTACTGGGGTGAGGTCTGCGAGAAAATTGTTGCCCGGTCGAAGATCAAACCGTTCACACACGACAATGTCTGGGGCGAATTCGTTTCGTGTGGCCAGAATGTCGTAGACGCTGGCCGTCCAATGCTCATACTTGAATTGCTGGACGTGAATGATTGAGAACTCGTGGTCGTCGTGAAAATCTCCGACGACGATTCCTGTTGACTTGCCAGGGTCAACGGCCATCACCCGCTGCATCATGCCTTTCCTCCTTCCCTATTCTTCCGCAAGCCACGCCGCGACTTGTTCACGGTGGCAATATTTTTCACCGTGTCCGAACGCACTCCGTTCACCTTGAGCCACAGCGTGTCCGGCGTCATCGGCTTGCCTCGACCCTTTTTCAGAGTCCACGGCGTATCCGGGTCATCTGGGAAAGGCAGATTCTTGTAGCACCATATTGCACAATCCTGTGGGGAATCGAAATGGAAATCTTCCTTCGGTATGTATCTTTTTAGGTCATAAATGCGTCGCATGAGTGAGGGGGTGAGCCATTTCGGTAGTTCCTTGTACATGCGAAGTGATGAGCTGGTGCACGGGCAGTTCACGGGTTCGCCGCCGCTGAAGCGCGAGACGCGAATCCACTTCTCTTCCCCGCAATTCACGCAACGCATATGAAAGTACTTGTGGTGATCGCTCATGAACCTGTACTCAGGAGACGTGATCTTCCACTGCCGGAAACGGCGCCCCACCATTTCCGGCTCCTCCCCGGTCAAGTTTTTGTTCACCGGCTTGACCGGATGGAGAATACGGCGGTTGCGACCTTTCTTTCTTGTCTTGGTGCGTATGATAGAGATTTCACCGGGGCGAAACACTCCGTTCTTGGTCGCGAACTTCCATTCGAACACGACCGATGGGTTGAATTCGTTGTAGCACCATTCGATAGCTGACATCATGCCGTCGAACTCAAAATTATCTACGCCATTCTCCTCTCGCCACGCCCAAATATTGAGGCGAATGTCATTGTAGGAACGGCTCGGCATGAGCGTCTCGTTTGCTTTGCGATGGTAGCGCAAATACGGCATATCCGGCGTATGATCTAGCGCCACGTCAAGGTTGCATGGGGCGATTGGCTTAGTAATGTCGGGGCGCACGAAACGCCATTTCTTATCCTCGGGAACCTCCAAATAGGTGAAGCACCATTCCAGGGCGGCATCTACGGAAGGGAAAAGGAACTCTCCGCTGGGAACACTCGTTTGAAGCCGCTCCAGCCTGTTAGCTGCCAGTCTGTACAGTTTGTATGATGGTTGCATCATTCGTGTTTTCTCTCTTCTCTTATTTGATTGAATAGCGGGGGCAGCAATACTGTTGCCCCCGCTATTCAAATCATGCGACCACGTGTGTCAGAAAACTACCGACCATGCGTTCGCAGTATCCTTTTTGGCCTCGAAATCAATAGAAGAAATCTCTGCCCTAGGAGGCCAGAAGGCGGGCTTCGGTGCGCCATCCTCGCCGAGGACAGTGATTCCATTCTCGTCCTGCTCGTATGCGGGGCGACCGTAATCGTCGAGGCGAGGCCTGGGCTTGCTCATCCTTGTCACCAATGTTGCGTGAGCGCCTTCCAGATTCTCGCACACGCGCTTCACGGTCGTATCAATCTTCTGCGGTGAGAGAAGATCGGCCCGCTCCCTGGCGTCGGCCGGCCATAGACCAGCGGCACTGAAATACTTCGGAATGTTGAAATGGATGAAAGTCTTTCCATTCTTGTTGATAGTGAAAACAGTGCGATCGGTGAGCGCCTTTCCGGCGTCATCATCGTCGCCGTCGATCATCCAATCGGTGACAAGCATCGGCCTGCCATTCTTGGACGTAGTCATTTCAGCCTTAGTGATGAACGCTGAGTGCTTTCCGGGCTTAGGCGGCTCGAAGTTGCCACCGCCAGTGGCGACTTCCAGTGATGAAAGGTCGGTGCCGAAGTTGAAACCAGTTGCCATAATTATTGCGCTCCTATAAGTCGGTGGTAAAGAATTGCGGGTGTCAGTTCTCGCTCTTGGTAGGGTTATCGCGGAGTGCTTCCCTGACAGCGTCGGCGGCGATAGCGAGAGTCTCAGCGGAGACGCCACGGTCAGCGGTAACAGTGATCTTAGCCATAATAGTTTTCTCTCTTCCTAATGTTTTGGTTAGTGGCTAGTGATGTAATTGTGAATCTTGGTCATGCTCGGGTTCCCCATTGCCGGCGGGAACCCGCGTGACTGCTGCTTTGTCACAACGTTCGGTTTGCGAGTGTACAGTACTGGCACGGTGATTTCCTCGCCATCCCCATTATCCACGTTCGCCCACTCCATGTAGCCGACGAAATTGAACAAGGCGGGGATGCGCTGCCCGGACTTCTGTCCCTCAAAAGACGGGGCAATGAAAACTTCTCCAGTGACCTCACTACTCTCGCGTGCGGAATGCGTGATAGCAATGAATGAAATGTCGGGGGCATTCAAGAATACGCTGATCGCCTTCAACAGAGAGTCATATACTGCCCGCCATTTCGTCCACGTATCATTCGACACAGTCTCATAGTGGGCCAGGATGAGCTCCTGGCACTTGTCCAGCGTGTCGAACACGACGGTCTTGTAGGGGAATTCTGCAAGATTGCGTGCAATATTGTCGCAAAGATTAGCGCAATCAACCCACTTGTCGCAATGCACGACAGTAATGTTTTCAGGGTTCCCCCAATCCCGTACCGGGAGTGTGCCGGATTCGAAATCAATGTACAGGACGGGCGACATGTCGTCCACCTGTGATGCTGTGGCTGCGAGCGATGTTTTGCCGACGCCACTCACGCCATGAATAAGCATGTTGAAGTGATTATTCTGTTCCGGGTTCACGACCGTCATTCCGAGACGGGCAAGAGTGTCCTCGAAAGTCATCGTATGTTTCACCTCCTAACCGTTCATATTGTAGTTTTTGAATGCTTCTGTGTGGCGCTCGTGCGAGCAGTACCAACATAGAGGAGACGATTGAAGACTGTCAACACCACTGTCATGTGACCTTGCTCTCTCCCAAATGTTTTGGAGTCTCTCTACAGCCGCGAGCGCAACGTCCTGCCGCCACGGGAAAGAAAATTCACAAATACTGTCCGGCACGATTTCTACACTGCAGTCCCTTGGGAGAGCAACAATAGAACAATGAGCCACCTCGTGCCCGATCTGCGTGAGACCGTACCCGTAGAGCATGATTTGAATATAGTATTTACGGAATTGGCCCCCTGCTGCCGTGTCAGCGAATCGCGGTAAACTACCGTCCCACTTAATGCTCCTCTTGAATGCGGAAATCTTTTTCCGCGAGAGCAGCTTCCAGTCCAGGACCGTCGCCGCCGCAATATCGAAACGATCCACACTCCCAGAAATACGCCCATAGTCTTCAAGATCGCATACCTCTACTCTCTGCTCCACTAGAACATTCGGTTCGTTCTTTGTGCGCGATTCCGCGAAAGCATGAAACGCGGTGCCCAGAAACGGCGCCAGCGGCGTCCCCGTATTCTCCGTATCGTGCGGGATTCCGAGGAGTTTGTCAGCAATGCACCGCTCGCAATCGTCTCCGATCTCACTCACGCCGATGCGCGTTTGTTTGTCACGTTCGGTTGGGGCGAAAACATTACTGACCGCTGTTGCGGCGGCCGGGCTCAAATTCAAATTTCTCTCCTTCCTGAATTGCGGCGATAGCGGCGATCCTGATGTCGCGCGGGACTTCAATGTCTCCGCTCGCAATATCTTCAATGAAGAATAATCTCGCATCGCCGGCCGGCATGATTTCATAGACCGTGCCGTTAAGCTCTTCGGCTCGCATTGCGGCTTGCTCGAGATTAGAGTAGATCCGGTAGTCGCCTTTCTGCGACGATTCCCATACTAGATAGACGCCCATTAGTGTTTTTACTCTCTCTTCCTTAAATGTTGATTAATGGCGTGTGTTATTCGACGATGGTTGCTGTAAGGCCAGCCCGCTCCTCGATCGCCGTAGAAATGACGGCCGCATAACATTGAATCCGCCAGATATTCTCTGATCGAATATTGGGCACGTGCAGTTGCATTGTCTTGACGCCGAATTTCGTGGGCCATTTCAGAATAATGGTGCGTCCGGCGATCTCGTCAATCGTGGTGCCCTGCGTGATGCGCATAATATTTTTTATTCCTCCGTCGTGATGAGCTCGTAAATGTCGAGACTGTTATTGGTGGCCATGCCGCGCACAATGTTAATGTTGTCCGCCGTAACATGGATGACATTAATGTCCGAGTGCCCGTCGCCCACTGGGGCAACGGTCAGGAAATTCCTGCCCATCAATTCACTGTCGTCGGATACGAGAATGTTTCTGATGGTGCCTGTCATGCGGCGTCGCACTAGGCGAATGGTTGAGCCGATGGGTGTTTCTGTCTTCATGGCATTTACTGTATTCGTGCGACAGCACCGTACGCAACCCACTGGAGCGTGGCGTCTATCACATCTCATATGAGTCCACTCTCACGCAGACGCTCATACCCCGCCGCCAACCTCGGCTCCACAGCCGTCACATCAACCGTATTCTCACACTGCAAAAGAAAACGATTCACCCGCTTTGTTTGCCCCTTACGATTCAAACGAGCAGACGCCTGCAAATTCAAAATCACACTATTATCCTCACTCAACCAAACCTCAGTGTTACAAACATTCTGCAGACCGTCGATCCCTTCAGCGGCGGCCGCAATAACAGCACAAAGCACAGTCGGCCCATCGGGCTCCAAAAATCGTCGCCACTCATCATGGTAATCACTAGACAATTCAACACTCTGATAGCCAGTATCAGCCAGCCGTTTCCGCAACGGCGTCATGAACTTACGCGAGTGACACCACAGAATAACTCTCTCATTGGGTGGCAGATCAGACAGAATATCGAGAGTGGCATCTATCTTCGACGACCCTCGCCCCTCAAACTCGACACTATCACCCACGATCCTCAACGGCCCGAGAGTGACCTGCCTGAGACGCCCGTCTAGAACGGCGGCGGACGAGGCAACACTGGCCCCACCATCCATAACCGCCAACCGATGATCCACGAACTCCCGATACATCCTCCACTGTTCACGTTTCATCCCACAGACGACGCGTTGAACATTCACGGGCGGAAGATCACCGAAAACCTCACTCCCCCGCATCGCAGACCAATTATCACCCACAGAATCACGGAGAGCACCGGGATCTTTCTCGCCACCATAAATCCTGGCATGCGGGGACGCCGCAAAAGGATTGAACTGAGAAACAAAAAACTCATCCGCAAACCGGTAGAAGCTACGGTCCACACTGTCTGGGTTTAGGAACTTGAGTACACCGTAAATGTTGACGGGTTTATTGCCGGCAGGCGTACCCGACAAGCCAAGACGACGCTTCGACTTCAACGCCTTTACGGCCCGGAAAGATTGAGTGCGATGATTCGCAATACGGTGCACCTCATCCACGACCACCATATCGAACGATTTCCTCGAGAAGGAAACGGTCGGCCGCTTCCCCGCGTCTACCGCCTTTCTCAGAGAAACCAATAGCTCGAAATTAACGACCCACCAACCATCCTCACCGTTCAACATGCTCTCAATATTGGCACGCCCCGCCTTAGTGGTACGAGATAGCACTCTCACTTCCCGGCCGGTGATGGTCTTAACGCTGGCCTGCCATGACGGAATGACGCGCTTCGGACACACAACAATGACCCGCCTGTCGGCGCCGAGTTTCTGTGTGACCCAGATTGCGCCGTATGTTTTTCCGCAGCCAGGTTCCCACGCCAGCAAAGCACCACCACCGCCTCGAATCGCGGTGACAGTGCGGTTGATTTCTCTTTCCTGCACCCCAGTGGGCCGAATGTTAATCATTGAAATTCGTCCAAACAATCACTAGCAGGCAAATTGTGAGCGTGAACACTAGTAGTGTCACCTGTTTTCCTCTTTTCTGTAAAATGAACCCCGCCCCATTACTTGGAGGGGCGGGGTTCATCATGCGCGGTCAGTGGGCGATGGCGTGACGCTCCACCGCAGTCCAGTAGGCATCCTCGTCAACGTCCACTACATAGTAGGAAGTTCCCGTGGCGGAGAAGTACTGTCCGATCACGTCATCGGCGATCGCAGCAACATCGTAGTCGTCCATCTGGTCGAGCGTGGGGATGATGTCGTACATGATGACGTCATCCCGGGTGCTGCGGCGAGCGACAGTGTCCATGATTTCCTCTTCCCTTCGTACTGTCACCGTCCCTCGGTGACGGCTCTACTGTAGGCAGGCCGTGCACCCCTCGTCAACCCACGGGAGCGTGGGCCCGCTCACATTTCCAGTTGGAGGAGAGACAACGCCCTCCCCACCGCCACACTCACGTCACCGCCACACTCCAGCAACCTCATACAATCGAACACCGTGTGCGCCCTCCCGTCCGCGAGCGGATCATCCGCATGATGCGAATAGACCAGACCACTGTCCAGCATCGTCACCCCCGGGGCCGTGTCACCACCACGCGTATACCGCCAACGGCACCCCACCGCCTCATACGGCCAACCAAACAAACCAACAAGATCACCAAACCCATACTTTAAATTGAATTCCCCAATCACACCACCATAACCGCCATCCGGCACAGAAGACAAAGAAACATCACCGTCATCCTTCTCCTCGTACCCGATATTCTCCAACCATTTATCAACACTCAAACGGGCACCGTCAATAAGCCAATGACGCACCCTCAAACCAAGACGATGCGACGGCAGAAAAAAAGCTCGAGACGCCTCGGCACACGACCCGTCCCACTGGGCCACCGGCCCCAAAACACTAAAACACGTCCGTCCGATCGCCTCACACTCCCCTATCGTCATGCTGCGAGTGCACGGCAGAACAACACGAAATCGCGGGGACGGGAAAGACGACGACGCCGTCTCCCACACAAGACCAGCAAGATTCGCCGCACGCATACGATCACCGACGAAATCTTTCCGCGACCCGTGGTCAGCGTCCAAAACGATAGCGGACCTGGACACGAAATTTCTCTTCTGCCGCCTACCCCCCGAAAGAATGCCGGCGAAAAACGCGGGAGCATCATATTTCTCGCATTTCGAGGGCGCCTCACACAAGGCAGCGAAATCGTTGAGGTTTACGTTAGTGGCGCGCCACCCTGTGATGGAGCGAACATTGCCCGCTACCATCACAGGGAAACGCGCCCCGAAAACATCACTCACTGTACGATGGTTCCGCTATCTGATCCCGCAGAATTGCCTCCACGAGGTCATTATCCACAATCGTCCCTTCCGTCCGGAATTTCACGCCCCGACGAAGAATGTACTGCCGATACTCCTCCACGCTCCGCGGGGACAAATTCTTCGCCTCCAGCACCTGATACAAGCGCGTCTCTGTAGGCGGATTACTGCTGAAATCATCCACCATACGCGTCAAATCCGGAACGAAAACATAATCGATCATTTTCAACGCGTCAGGCAGCCAGAAATCGGCGGCCAGGCTGAAAGCTTTCCGAACCGCAGACGATGACACGCTCATCTGCTGCTCAAAAAGAGACAGAATAGCGGCCACGCGCATAATATGATTCCCCATACGGTCAATGACCGCCTGTACTGCCCGCTGGAAAGGCGACTCGCGGGCCGCCTCCCTGGCCCAGGCCCGCATCGTTTCAACCCAAACATTCCTGGCCGACTCGGTCACCGTCATAGTCATTGGCGTATTGACAGGCCAAAATTCAGTGGCACAAGTGACAGTACCACGAAATTCGTGCTGCATCATCCCCAGCATCGTTGAAATGCGTTCGGAAGCATGCTCAACAAAACCATCACCACCATGCGCATTCCGGTCGTTGTTGGTGATCCATCCGAAAGACGACGGGTCAGACTGGCGATCCTCCTCGTCCAAGGCGAAAAGAATGCGCGGACCCCACCCTGTCTCGAACAAGGATTGTGACATGTTATCGACTACGTCGCCGAGAATACCCGTGCCGCAAAAAGCAAGAGAATGAGGAACCCTCTCACTGTCCGCACGCCTGACGCCGTCGTCACCGACACGCACAGACTCAACAGTCTTACCCGAATAGACGTCGGTCAGGAATCCGATAAGCCCGCTCCGATAACCCTCGCCCTGTGACGCAGAGTACATGTTCTGCAGTTCGTCTACAAACATAATAGACGCCCCACCAGGCCGCTGCGCCATCCGCAGATTCAAACCTTCGGCCGTCACATTAGACCCGAACAAAACATTCGCCATAAGAGACCGCTCGCACGGACTATTATCAATAGTATTCAGCAAATCTTTTCGATCAGCCTCGAATTCGGCAATACGATTATTGATATCGTCCCGCTCCGTACGATACTCGTCAATATCAATACGCCCATTTCTCCTTTCCAGGGACTCCAGACGACGATGCAGCATGTGGAGTGCTGAATCAACCTCCTGCACGGCCATCAAAGGCCGAGACGAATCCCACCTGAACGCGTCCACACAATCGTCGAAAAAGCCGCGCACCAAAGACTGTGCCGTAGTCTTCCTCGACAAGGTGGACGCCCCAAGACAGTGCGAGTACAAAGTCAACGGCACCATGCTCTGCGCATTCGCAGACAAATGAGTCCTCGCAGACAACGGGGCAGACACCATCGTCAAGAAAGTCGTCCACAGGAAACGAGGTGGCGTCTCCGGCGACCTGGACTGCAAATAGCCGACAATCTTGTCAGCGAACCAATCATAGTGCACACCCCCATCCTGGGACGCGAACTCGTAATCCGTAATCCTCTCAATACTCAATTGTCCTCTACCTCCACATCATCGAGAAAACTATTGAAAGTGTCAAGAATCTCGTCGCCGTCGAAAGTGTAGCCGACGTCGAACATGGGGCCCCAGTAACGATTCGTCTGCTCGAAAATCGTCGCCTTGTAACCGCGAACAGTATCCGCCTCGAAAATAAACCTGTGCCCCAACGACGCGACCACAATGTGGATACTATTGTTCCAGGCGCTTACTTCCAGGCCGAGCGAATCATTCCCGCCCTTGCTGGCGTAATTCTTGCACGCCTCGGTGACATGCTTCAGGAATTCCCAATCGAATAGCTTGATCATTTGTCCTCCCACAGTTTTGTCTTGATTTCGCCGAGCAGCTCCTGAAGCCCCCATGCTCCATCTCCCTTCACTGTTGTTATCGTTTCGCCCGTGCCGGTGTTTCGAATGCTCGCCGAATACTCGCCACCCACAATAGAGAGAGTACACCCATACCGTTTCCCAGTGACATCCAAATAGAGGACGTGCAGATCACTGTCCACCCTGGCATCCTCCCCAGTGTCCAACAAAATGGACTCGCAGCGCGGGTCATTAAGCATTTCCACGATGAATTGGATCACGATAGGGCGCAGCTCATCGTCAATCACGACTTCCGCCCTTCCACCATGCCAGCCAGCTCCATGAAGCGATTCGTAGCATGGACAATGAGGTCCCGGTCGGCATCACGCTCGTCCAAAAGCACATGATTCGATAGCTGAATAACACGAACCCGCCACTCATGGTCTTTCGTGACAACAATTCTGAAGACAGTCCTATCGTCAAGGTTCCTGGCCGTCGCCTTGAACAGAACCCCAAAAAGACGGCCACCTTCATTGTTACCCCGCAAAGTGGTGATTGAACACTGGGGCCACTTGGCGAAATCGCCAACACAACTAGCAAGAAAAGCAAACACAGCCTTATCAAGGCTGGAGTCGCTCACTTGTCGACCGCCTTACCACGATTCGCCACGACAGTCAAAGCACGGCGGACGAACTCACCAACACCATCCAGAGGAATCGCTGCACTCTTCCGCTTAATGGACCTAGCCCTCACAGTGTCCCCGGCGACCACGATGCGACAGGTGCTGCCGATAGTGATAATGCCACCGTCATAAATCTTGCGGGCAGGCACATGCACGTTGAACTCATGGCAGCGCCCGTCATTGTTCCACTCACGGACCGCCTGAGCGACGACCGTTCCAAAAACTGTGACCATAGTAATGCTTCTCTCTTCCCAAATGATGTGATTGATGCTACTGCATTGATTACGGGAGGGGGTTAAATGTCGAAGCCAATCACCTCCCGCGCCGGCACACCCACCAAATCACACAAGTCAACCAACCTGCCCCTGGCGTCAGACAGAGCACACTCCCACGTCGCCGAACACCTGTCACTGCCTCGCATTTCCTCCAGGCAAAGAATGAAATCATCTACCAAACGGGCGCTTTCCTCTTTCCTCTCGTGGCGCTTGATATGTTTTTGAATCCACCTGGCAGCAACAGCCGTGTTCTCACCATTAGTGAAAATCTTCCTCCACCATGCGTCCGCCGTTTCTTTCGCACTGAAATACCAAACCGTCGGCCTACCATCATCAAACACGTACGTTTCAATAACGCCAACCTTAGTATCCCAAATAATGACAGTAAAGCCATCATCATGGTAGTAGGACGTGGCGGGCGGCATATTCTCCCGAATAACCTCCATCTCAACATCCCGGCCAGTCACCCCTTCAATGTTGGGGCCATCATATTCAAACCAAAGCATTATTCTCTTCCCCTCTCTTCTCTCTTCTGGAATTGCGGTGGCGGGTTACCGTACCCCGATCGCGCCCCACAGGACCCAAATGGCCGCCGCGACATCGAGCGTCCCGACGACCGCGAAGCACGATGCGGTCAGGTAGATGATGGTGGCGAGGATGATTTCGCTGCCCCGCCTCAAAGGGCGGCGGGTCGCGGCGTTGGTGCGCCTCGGTGCCGCATGCCTCATGGTCATGGTGTCTCCTCTTTCTCCATGGTTGGTCTTGGTTGTATTGCTGGGCACTGTCTTGCTCCCGATGGCCTCAACTCTAGGGCTCCGACGATTTTCTGTCTACCCCACCAGGGTGAGACGTCCGCCACATTCTGGGTTTGGCTCCAGGCACATCACCCCATCACCCTAGAACACCACGAAAAGCGGATGGGTGATGGGCCACATACAACCGCGTCCTCCGCCCCATGATCGCACGGGACGGAGGACGCGATGCCGGTCCGAATAGCGGGCACCCCAGCGTCATACTGTCTTAGATGACGTCAATGCCTTTCTCCTCCAGTACACTCCCAACCTCCTCAACATTATCCACATTCACGCCGGCAACGCTAATGCCACAGTCGACATTGCCGTCACTGTGCTCAATGATTTCGACCTCAAGCGAGACACGGTCCAAACCAAAAACGATTTCCCTGCCCAATAGTGCGACGGGCCGCACGTCCACATATCCGATAGTACGGAGAATGTCGAGGGCGCGGAACATCAGGTTAGCGCCGCGCCCGACAGCGGCGAGAAGTGCTGTCAAATACTCGGGTGTTCCTCTTTTGTCAGCGACACTTACCATGTAGTTCGTGCCGTCCATGTGCTCAATCATAATTGCGAGCCGGGCCGGGGAGTCGGCTGACGGGACCGTGGCCCGGCGCAGGTCTATGTGTCGGATGAGCATTCCCTCGTCTACTGTGTCACTCACTTTGTATCTGTCCTCTCTTTCTTCCTCCCCCGGCCTTCGGTGGTGTGCCTACTATAGAAGAGCGGTGTGTGGTGCTGTCAACCCTCCAGCGTGTGTGAGCCGTGTCTCAGTGGGATTTGAGGTCCCCAGGCTTGCCCTGCCGCCCCATCTGTGTCACCATACGGGCATGGATACCTCAACTACTCCGCGCATCTCACCCAAACTCGAACCCGAGACCATGATGGCCCTCATGCTCCGCTACGTCGAAGACAACAAGGTGGCCGCCGACCAGTATCTGCGTGCGATGCTGCGACTCTTCACGTTCGACCTCTACCCCGACGAGGGCTTCCAGCTGGTGCGCGACTTCGCCACCGAGTCCGCGAACGACATCCGGAACTTCGAGGGAGTAGAGGCGGCGAGCCGGATCAACGTCGCGCTACGTCGACTGATCGACCGTGCCGAGGCCGATGAAGCCTTCATGGCCGAGCTGGCTGAGCTGGCCGACTGAGCCACTGTCGCAAAACAACTACACAATGTGACAGAGAACACTCCCCTTGGGTCTTGGCTAACACAAGACCCAAGGGGCATTCTTATACCAACGGAACAGCCCAACCGATCGAGGAGGAAAGAGAAGATGAGCACCACCATCTACCGCACTGAGGACCCGACCCTTGAGACCGTCGAGTTCGGCGCCATCCACCGGATCCGCGCTCCCCGCACCGGCGCCCCCTGGAACCTTTACAGGACGGCCGATGACTGTGGGGTCGACTCCATTGAGCCGCTGGAAGTCCCTGATGAGTGGGATGACGCCTACGAGTACGCGATGGGTGACCACCGCATTTGGTCTCGCCTCACCCGCCTCGCCCATGATGCTGATCTTGCCCACGCCGTCCTCGAGGTCGCCATCGTCCCCGTTGACAACGAGGAGGCGGACGCCGATTCGTGTGCTTTGCTGTATCGCTTCATCTGGCCCTACTGACCCGACTGCCCTGAGGAAGACGAGGCCCCACCCTCCACGACGAGGGTGGGGCCTCGTTGGCGTTGTGTGTTTACCGTGGAAGGGCGGTGTGTGATGGTGTGTGATGGTCGCTGGCGTGCCGATCTTTCACAGTTTCCGTCAACCTTTCGTTCATCTTGTTCACCTCCCGTTTACTTTCTACGCATGTGGGTTGTTTGCTAGCAACCGGGGTTCTAGGGTGAAAACACCCGTTTGTGTTACTACAATGTTGGTGCGTGTCGTCACACTTTCCAGGCTACAGCAAGACTTCCTGTCGGAGTGTTTTCGTTGGTATTGCAGCGAATAGTCCATGTCACAGTTCGTGTGATGGCATGGGTTCGGTGGACGGATTTGGTCCCGTATGCTACACTCGAGTAGACGAATCGTCGAAGACGATCTGCGGCGCAGCCGCTGAGGAGCCCTAGCGACGCAAGCGAGCGTCAGCGCCGCAGGGTGTTTTCGAAGAGCTCGCCACTGTGTTGGGCCCAACCTATACTCTTAAAAGAGTACTAGAATTGGACAGTGTCTAACACATGTAGACAGTGTCTAATTAGGGAACATTGTTTGTAACGTAATTAGTGTTCAATGATGAACATGACGAACGTTAACAACGAACAGTGCGTGATGGGGACAACAATACCGTCATGGTGGTATGCAACAAGTATTGCATATGATGACGTGCACACAACAAGCACAACCAATAACAAGACAAAACGAAGACAAACCCGAAACACAAGGCGGATGGTGTGTTACGTGCGTGCTCGCAAAGCTGCGCGCGCACTACACACCACCGCCATTCCATAAGACAAAAGAAAACAAGAAACAGAAGAAAGACGAGGAACGGAAAGAACAGAACAGAAGAAAACAGAGAGTAGTGTTAGACGGTGGAGGCGCTCGTCTCGCTGACGCTGCGACGCGCCACCACCTAACACAAACAAAAGAGAAGAGAACAAGGAAAACAGCAGTGAGCAGAACAAGCACCAGGGAACACAAACAATTCAGAAAACAAGTACTCGCCAGAGCACAAGCCATGGGCATCACACACTGCCCAGCATGCGGAACAAAACTCCAATACAACAACAACGGACAACGCAAACCAAACAGTGCTGAAGCGGACCACATAATCCCAGCATCGTTAGGCGGAACCAATCACCCGGACAACGGACGAGTCCTCTGCGCCAAATGCAACAGCAGGAGAGGCAACGGCAGAGGAGGCAAAGGCAGAGCACGCCACTACCAGAAAAACGAGGACGAACGAGACAGACTACCCGTAGCCGTCATGCCAACACAACACACCGACACATGGTGAACCCCACCGCCATTCAACATCGGAAGAAAGGCGGAAGGTGAGAGAAAGGCGGGGGTGAAGAGAAGAGAAGAGAAGACGACAAGGGAACGCAATGGTGTTCGGGGATAACGTGCGTGCTCGCAAAGCTGCGCGCGCACTACCCCGAACACCAACACAAAGAGGAAGAGGAAGAGGAAAACAGAGAAGACAAGCGACAAGACCATGCACACCACCACTCGCCGCCCTTCCAACCCACACACAAACCATCACCGCTATTCCACAATGACGCCCCCCTGTCACAAACACACCACCCAACCAACAATGCTGTGACAGTGAACACAGTGAAGGGCGGGTGATACAAGAGAGACAGGGACAACATGAAGGGGAGGATCCAATCCGAACACGGGGACACCACAGCACACACCACCACCGCCATTCAACACGGCCGCCCCACGAACGGAAGGGGGACACCAACACGCAGACGGGGATGTCAACGTTGCAGTACCCGCCTTTCATTTACCATGCCGCCCCATCATCCGCTATACCACCCACCCATCTGCAATGCCCCCCACCCACCACCACTGTGAGGGGGGAGCACATGAAGGGTACCCCACCACACAAACACCACAGACACACACGCCACCACACACCACACACCCGGCAAAGAACAGTGCATGACATGACTGCAGTACTCACACAGTACGCACCGGGAGTAGATGGCATAGGCCATACGCACTAGACAGTGCGGGCCAACAGCAGCATGCGCCCCCGCCATTCCACACACCGCACACCGAAGAGAGACGGACACCATCCACTCATCCACTCTCACACTGTTCACGTTCACAATGATCAACGAACGATCATGATCAACGTTGATCAACAATCAATGTTCAATGATTGATCAACGAACAATGAACGACGAACATGATGATGATCAATCATGATCAACGATCAACATGATCAACATGATGATGAACACACGACGATGATGTGATGCATGACATGCATACCAATACCATGCACCATGCATGGTGCCAACGCATGCCACAAAGGCAACACAACGCACAAACGCACAAACGCATAAAAATACATAAAAACAAAAGAAATGTTACAAAAACACGCAAAAACATGCAAAGCGTGAAACAACAATGGCGTTCAAAAAAACCATGGCAACAAACGAGGCGAACACAAAGGGGACCCCAACACAGTAAGGGATCCCTTAAAGTAGGACCCACATCACAAAACAACACAGGGGAACACAATGAAACGAGACACACACCACACAATTTATGTGATGGGGGCCACTCCCCCTCCCCCATCCGGCCGCGAACACCCCGAAGGTCTGCCCATCCCTCCCTGCTTGTGGAAAACCCTGTGGATAACTCCAGTAACGCATGTCACAATGTGACCGCCGTCATGTGGAAAACTCCCAAACCTGTGGAAAACCCTGTGGAAAACTCAGACAGCTTGTGGAAAACCCTGTGGAAAACCCCGTCACACATGAGGCACATCACAGCATATAATAAGAAACATGACAACCCACACAAACACCACAATCACCGTATACGAACCCAACAGCCCAGCACCCATCACAGACGCCACAAACACCGGCAACCCAACCCTCATCCGCCAAGCCCTAGCACACAAAATCGCCACCGTCATAGACGACCCAAGAACAGGCGACACAGCACTCACAAAACTCACCGCACAACTCATACAAATCACAGACCAACTCGCCACCACACAAAACAAAAACACACAAACACCCCCCCCCGACCTTCCAGACGAAACACAAACCTGGGACGGCATCTAAAAATGAGCGAAAAACACCTAAGCGAAATCGCCGCCCACCTCACCCTCCCAGAAAACATCACACACACCGCCTGGCCGCCAGTCCAACGCCGCCTCCAAGAAATGCAATACCCCCTCGACACATGGCAACAAGACTGGCTCAAAGCAATCCTCGCAAAACGAAACGACGGACACTACGCCGCCAGCATCGACGGAATCCAAGCATCCATCCCCAGACAGGTCGGCAAAACATACACAATTGGCGGCCTCACATTCGCACTCGCCACCCTTCACCCCAACTACTTCGTCCTCTGGACCGCACACCGCACACGCACCGCAGACGAAACATTCAACGACATGAAAGGCATGGCCCAAATCCCCGACATCGCCCCATACGTCAACAAAATACGGCAAGCAAACGGGCAACAAGCCATCCTCTTCAACAACGGATCACGAATCCTCTTCGGAGCCCGCGAAGGCGGATTCGGACGCGGATTCCACGGCGTAGACATGATTCTCTTCGACGAAGCCCAAATCCTCGGCGCAGCCGCACTAGACGACATGATCCCCGCCACAAACACGGCGCCCGACCCGCTCATCATCAAAATCGGGACACCACCAAAACCAAAAGACCCATCCGAAGCGTTCAGCGAATTCCGCAACCTCGCCCTACAAGGCGAAATAAAAGACGGCCTCTACCTCGAGCTCGCCGCCGACTATGACGCTAACAGCGACGATAGGAAACAATGGGAAAAAGCAAACCCATCCTATCCGCGCCGCACACCCGAATCCGCCATTCTAAGAATGCGCAGACAGCTCGGAGAAGAGTCATTTCGACGTGAAGGCCTCGGAATCTGGGACCGTGCCAACGACAGGCTCGCAATCGACCCCGTCGCCTGGAACACCGCCACAATACGGCCAGAAAACACGCCCACTGGCATGCGATGGTGCGCCGCAATACGATTCGCGCCCGACGGATCAACATGTGCCCTAGCCCGAGCAGGACACAAACAAAATACGCCCACGCACGTCGAACTCTGCACCCACCAAGGCGTCCGCCGCATGAACGAAGGCACGCAATGGATCATTGATTACATTGCGGACACCAAAGACAGGTGGGCGCAAATCATCGTAGACGGAAAATACGGCGCCGGAGACACAATCGAAAGACTGAGAGCCATCGGAGTACGCCCCCAAGTCATCATCACACCCACGATCACGCAAATCATAGACGCCTACAGCATGCTAGACGCCTCACTACGCGAAAACACAATCACCCATTTGGATGATATGGAATTGCGGACTGAGGCCGCGTCCGCGACACCGCGCCCAATCGGAACGTCCGGGGGATGGGCACTACAAGCCCCGCCAGGCGCCACCGTAGCCGGCCTAGAAGCATGCACACTCGCAATGTGGGCCGCACGCACAACAAAAAGACGCCCCCGTTACAAGCCCTATGATAAAATCGAAAACGCCAATAGTAGAAATGATCGTGGCGGCGGAGTACTGTTCCTATGACTGAAATTTATCCTGACGACGGGCGACTCGTTAATGCTACTCCCGCCCCGACCCGCATTTCCGGACTCCCCGACGAAGACAAGGTAACATTCCTGCAGCTGTGGCAGAAATGGCAGCAGCACTCAAACAAAAACAAGCTGCTCTCCGTCTACTACGACGGCCACCGCGCTTTCCAAGATTTGGGGATCAGTATTCCGCCGCAAATGACGCGTACCAAGGCTGCGCTTGGGTGGCCTCAGAAAGTCGTCACCATGCTCGCCCGCCGGCACGTATTCGAAGGCTACTCCCTGAACGGGGCGCCCGACGCCTTCGAAGCCAACGAAATACTCTCCGCAAACAACTATGACCTTGATCTCGCCCAAGCGATCACTTCAGCGTACAAGCATTCTTTTTCGCTGCTCACGGTGACGCGGGGAGACGAGACCATCGGTGAGCCGCCCGTCGTCGTGCAAGCCCGTGACGCAGAATGGTCCGCCGCACTATGGGACACTAGGCGCCGCATAATCGAAGCCGCCCTCACAATCGATCAGACCGACAAATACGGGCAGCCGGCCGGCGCCATCATGCACACCCCCACCGCTATTTGGCGGATCGACGCCAAGCAGAACGGCGGCGGATGGCAGGCCGAAAAACTCGGAGACACACCCAACCGCATTTTCGTCGAAGCACTCTGCTACGACCCGCAGCTGAACCGCCCTTTGGGGCATTCACGAATCACCCGTGAAGTAAGATATCTCACGGACGCGGCGGTGAGGACAATGGTCCGCGCAGAAACGTCCGCCGAATTCTTCTCCTCACCACAGCGCTACGTGCTCGGCGCAGAAAGAGCAGACTTCGCCGGCCAAGACAGGTGGTCCGCAATCATGGCCCGCGTCCAAGTATTGGAGCCGAACGAGAACGGCGACATCCCCAGTGTTGGGCAATTCTCACAAATGACCATGAGCCCGCACCTGGAAATGTACCGTCAGCTGGCCCAGAATTTGTGTGCAGCCACAAACCTCCCCCAGTCCGCTATCGGGGTATTTGCGGAGAACCCCGCCTCGGCTGAGGCGATGCAGGCGGCTGAGGCGGCGCTCGCGGACGAAGCCGAATATCAGTGGCGCATTTTCACTGCCCCATTGCGGCGCACACTGCAGAACATTATTATGGTCCGGGATAAGCTTGACGAGCCGCCGCAGGAGTCGTGGAAGACTTCGGTGAAGTGGACGCCCGCCCGCTATTCTTCACCGTCGTCCGCCGCTGATTTCGCAGTCAAAATGGTGTCCGCGTTCCCGTCGTTGCAGGAGTCGCAGACTCTCATGCGGCGTGCCGGACTCACCGAGGACGATCTCGCAGACATTAACGCTGAGAATCGTAAAAAGAATGCGGTGTCATTGCTAGACCGTGCTCTCGCCGCCACGAACAACGGAAACATGGACGAGAATGGCGAGAACACCGAAAATGGTAACGCGACTAACACTGACAGCGATGACAGCGCCAGCAACGCCAGCAACAGTAACGACAGCAACGGTAGTGGCAGCAACCTGAACCTTAATAATGCGCCCAATACGAGGAACAGGGTTAAGCGCAATATCAAACTGCCCGGCGGCACCAAAACACCAATAAACTAACACCACTATGCTGTCAACTGCAGAAATCGGGGCGTACGGTCGAGCAGTAGACTCGCTCGTCACGCTCGCCCAAAATGATCTACACACGCTCTGGGCGCGCGCCGCCAGACAACGCCCCGAACAAGCGCGCGACCTTCTGCTCGAAATCATGCCAGCCCTCGTAGACCAATACGGCAGTGCGGCCGCCGCAATCGCTGACGAATGGTACCGGGACATGCGCCTAGACCAAGACATTCCCGGCGACGCCCCCACAGTACAAACATCACTCACACCACAAAGCGAAATCGACGACAGCGTCAGATTCAGCGCAGGAGCACTATACGCCGGAACCCCCGACATCGCCCTATCCTATCTAACCGGGGCGCTCATCCGATACGTCAGCGACGGCGCCCGCTCACAAATCGCAGACATGACATGGGCCGACCCGGAAGCCATGGGCTGGGAAAGACGAACACGCAACTCACAAGCATGCAATTTCTGCGTCATGCTCACAATGAACGAATGCTACTACCGCAGCCAGGGAACCGCGTCATTCGGGGCGCACGACAATTGCAAATGTGTCGCCGTCCCCGCATGGGACCCAACCTCCCGCGAAGTCCCCGCGAAAGCATACACGCTCGCAGCCAGACACAAAACTGAAAAAGGCCGCAAACGTCACCGTGAACTCGTCTCATCGTGGATAGACACGCACCAAGAGGAGCTCGCAGAATGGCGCACCAGACCAATCGAATGATTGTGCTACAATGCATAAACAAAGGCCACTGAAGGGCGGCTGCAAAGCCCCAGAATAGTCGCCTGAAACATCACAATAACCGCACGGTCAAAATATAGGAAACGCCCAATGAGCGATAACGCCGCAAGTGACACGCCGGCCGACAACAGCGCCACTAACAGCGACAATGCCCCCAAGAATGAGGACAATGCTGCCGCTAGTAAGCCCGAAATCGACTGGAAGAGCGAGTCCCGGAAGTGGGAGAACCGCGCCAAAGAGAACAAGCGCGCCGCCAACGAACGAGACGAGCTCGCAAAGGCAATCGGCGACAAAGACGCCACAATCGAAGCCCTAAAGGCCAAAATGGCAGATTTCGAAACCGCCGCTAAGGTCCGTGAATGGTCCGCCAATGCGGCCGCCGAGCATGGTATTAGCGCCGATTTGATCCGAGGAACTACCGAGGATGAAATCAATGCTCATGCTGCCGCAATCGCCAAAGCGTTGCATGACGCTAAGCCGTCCGTTGCCCCCGTGGTACCACAGGCCGGAGCCACGCCCGACAATGATGGCGGCAATCTTGCAGAATTCGCTAGGAACGTTTTCGCCGGCGACTAAACGCCCACCGCAATTCCAGAGATAAAACACTAGAAAGAAACGGAAACAACCATAATGGCCGTGTTTGATTCAGGCAAGGCAAAGGTCCTCATGCCTCGGCAGATCGCCGACGGGATCATTACTCGCACCCAGACTCTCTCCACCGTCGCCAAGCTCAACGGTGGAATTCCCATGACCTTTGGCGACGTGGACATTATCACTTTCGATAATTTCCCGCGCGCCGAGTTCGTTGACGAGGGCGCCGAAAAGGCGCCCACGTCCGGTGAATTCGGTTATGTGACCGCTAAGCCTCACAAGGCTCAGGTAACGATGCGATTCAACGAGGAGGTCCAGTGGGCCGACGAGGACTATCAGCTTGACGTCCTCAACCAGCTCGCACAGAAGGGCAGCGAGGCGCTTTCCCGCGCCCTCGACCTCGGCCTCTACCACCGTGTTAACCCGCTGACGGGTGCCGTTATTGACGCGTGGACCAACTACCTGACCTCCACCACCAAGAATGTCGAGATCGGCACTACGGAGATGGACCAGGCGATCCGTCAGGCCGCCGGGCTGCTCATTAACGACAACGCTAACCCGATTACGCCGACCGGCCTTGCGCTTGCCCCGTCCGCCGTTTGGGCGCTCGGTAGCCTCCAGACCAAGAATGCTGACGGGTCGCCGTCGGGTACGCCGCGTTACCCGCAGATCGGCCTCGGCGTCGACATTGACAACTTCATGGGGCTCCCGGCCGCTGCTGGAAATACCGTTGCCGGCAAGCCCGAGGCGACCGCCGCCACCAATGTCGAGGGCATTGTCGGTGATTTCGTCGACGGTATTCGGTGGGGGATTCAGCGGTCCCTGCCGCTCGAGATCATCCGTTTCGGTGACCCGGACGGTCAGGGGGACCTGAAGCGACGCAACCAGATTGCTCTGCGTCTCGAGATTCTGTACGCCTGGTACGTTTTCCCGGACAAGTTCGCGACGATCAAGACCAAGGCCGGCGCCTGATAAAATCGCCGTAAAGAAAAAAATAACACAACCCATCCAAACAAAATTTTTCCCAGGGGCGATTCCGGAAATGCGATCCTATAAGCACCGAGACCACGACATTGTGATCCATCTCGCAGACGACCACAATGTGGCGCTCGGAGACGAATACGCCGAAATCACCCCTAGGAATGATGACGCCGGCGAGGCAGACGAGCGCGCCTCCTCCTCTTCCTCCTCTCGCACTGCCTCGCCGGCATCTGCCCCCCGTCGAGGACGAGGCCGTCCCAGGAAGATGGCAAAGTGATTCCCGAGGATATTATTCCGTTCGCCACGGTAGAAGACCTGGAGGCCAGGTGGAGGGCGCTCTCTGACAATGAGCGTATTCGCGCCGACGTACTCCTCGCCGACGCAACCGATCTCATTGTGTCGAAATGCCCCCGCTGGGAATCCGCCACGCCTCGTACGCGAAAGCGAGTGGCGTGCGCTGTGGTGCGCCGCGCAATGCAGGGCGGGGATGCTATCGGCGGAGTCACAGACAGTGGTGGCGGAATCTACTCCGAACCTCACGGGATTATCGCGTCAGAATCGCACACGACCGGGCCGTTCAGCGACCAGTTCACGTATCAGAATCCTGAAGGCGGCCTCTACCTGAAGCGCGAGGAAAAAGACGCTCTCGGAGGCTCTGGCGGCGCATTCGAGGTGGACCTCCTGCAGGATTATGATGTGCGGTCCGCCACCGATCAGTTGATCGAAGACATTAACGCGATCAGCGGACAGGAACCATAATGCTTTCAGGATACGTGCCTGTCACACGACGCAGAAGAGGACCGGCGTCAAAAGACCAGTACGGCAACCCTGTGCCGGGGCAGTGGGAGAACGTCGCTCTGCCGCCCGCGGTGTTTGCGCCGGCCACGTCTACTGAGCCGATCAGTGCCGGGGCAATGCCCGTCATCGTGCCCGCCGCCCTTTACTGGCGGAATACCACAATTGACGTGACCGCCGAAGATCATCTTATTGTAGACGGCATAGAATACCGTGTCGAAGGCCGCCCTTCACCGTACCCCAAGGGTATGGTCGTGCAGATTCGCGCCAACGAAGACAAGGTGAGCGAATAATGCCGAAAGTAAAATTCCAGCTCAACCGGGACGGTGTCGCCGATCTTCTGCGCGGCCCTGACGTGGCCCGGACCGTCGCATTGGAGACTGGGCGCGTAGCCAACGCTGCCGGCCGTGGGTTCGAGGGTGAGACTACGCATGGAAATCGTACTCGCGGATATGTCAGGGCGCGCACCATTGCCGCAATGCGCAGACAAATGAGAGAGCACACATTGGAGCGTGCGATCGGCCTCACAATGGGTGGCGGGAAATGAGCCCCACATACGATCGCGCCCCCACGGTGCCGGACATAAAGAAACGGCTCATGGACTTCTTGTCCACGCACATGAGTGTGCCGATTGTAGCTCGCCGCCCTGAAAGTCCTGATCGTCACGCCGCATTCATTCGAGTCCTCTCAACAGGCGGCACCGGTGTCACACAGAAAGCACTCTGCACCGCTCTGGAGACGATCGACGCCTACGCACAGTCGTCGGGTGAAGCGATGAAAATCGCGTGCGAGGCCGTGAATGTGGCGCACACTATGCCGAACTATCGGGATGGTATAGTGATGGTACAATCATCCTATCCGATAGAAATGCCCGATCCGGACACGTCTCAGGCGAGGGCGACTGCAACATTAACAATTACAGCACACAGGTGAACAAATAATGGCTGTTAACGCTGACAATGCACTCATTTTCTCGTCCGACAATGACGCGCTCTGGCTGGGTGATTATGTCGAGAAGTTCGGTGAGAAGGTTACGTCGCTCACCCAGGACCTCTCTGGTGTGACCGGTCTCACTAACGTTGGGTGGATTAGCGAGGATGGATTCAAGCTGACCTCCGACGACTCCGTCACCAAGATTAAGGGGCACCAGGGCCACGGCGTCGTCAAGACCTTCCTCGACTCCTCGGAGACTACGTTCAGTGCCACTCTCCTGGAGACCATGCTTGCCCCGCTCTCGTGGTATCTTGACGCCACCAGTGAGAAGGTCGAGGACGGGGGCGCCGTCAAGGGCGTGAAGATCACCGCCAAGTCGTCCCGTAAGGTCAAGCTTCTCTGCGGTGTCGCCGATTTCTTCGATGTGTCTGGCGTGGGTGCGCAGATTCGTATCGTTTTTCCGCGTTTGGAGCTCGGTGAGCGCGGCGAGATCACTTTCCAGCAGGCTGAGATCACCGGCTACGAGTACAACCTCTCCGTGCTGGGCGACTACATTATCTACTCCGACCACAAGGCGCTCCTTCCGGCCTGACAATGATGCTTCCCCGCTATTTCGTGTTTCGGATGGGTTGTCGCGGAATAGCGGGGAAGATCCAAAACAAACACAACCCACCCACTTTATAAAACAATTTTGAGGACAACCCATTATGTCTGACAAGACCACGAAGAGCAAGGCAAAGGCCGCTGGAGCTAAGGCGCCGGCTGACAGGCTTGCCAAGGCAGAAGCCACGCGCGACCCGATTCACGTGGACTATGAGGGAATCGAGTTCGACATTCCCCCGGAGGCGTTGGAGGACTTCCGCGCATTCGAGGCCCTCGACGCCGGTAACCCGTTCCCGCTTTTTCGCCTCATCGTAGGCGACCACAAAGACGAGGTCTACTCTGCTCTGGAGGACGAGAACGGTCGCGTCCCGATCGACGCGGTGACCGACTTCATGCAGTCAATCGTGTCCGAGGTGGGCGCGGGAAACTGACGATTCTCCCACCACTACTCCGCGAGTATGGGTGGGAGATAGAAGCCGACCTGCAACGATACTACAACACAGATCTTCTAGATCTATACCGAGGCAGAATAACCCCCAGGCGAGTAATGGCACTCATCGGCGGCCTCCCGCCAGGGTCAACATTCGATAGGGCGCGAGGCGGAGACAGATACTGGTCCGACGAAGTAGCCGCCACAATAATGTCAGCACACAACATTCAGACCACACTACTCGCCGTCAATGGAGTCAAGAAAGACAAATGGCCTGAAGCGCCGAAACCACCGGCTGAAGGATACCGGGAAACCGGCAACCCCCGGGTGTCAAGCAAACACGCTAAAGCACAGAAGGCCAAGGGCGAGAAATGGCTCGCCCGATACGGCAAATAAGCCGCGTTTCTATCGGATAGTGTAAAATGGTTCACGCCAAGACGAACACGAAAAATTGTTTGCTTGGCGTGAACCATTTTCGCTGTACATGATTTCGGAGAGGTATCAATGGCCGGATATGATCTCGGGACCGCATGGATCCAAATCAGCCCGTCCGTGCGAGGCCTCGCCCGGAGCATTAATAGCGAAATCGGCAATGTCGACACTGGGCCGGCCGAAAGAAAGATCACATCCGGCCTGGGTGGTGCGTTCAAATCGGTAGCGAAAATCGCCGGCGCCGCACTCGGAGGACTCGCAATCGGCGGCATCGCAGTCGCATTCGGCGGCGTCGCAAAAGAAGCATTCAATGCGGCCGATGCCACAATCAAATTCAAACAAACGCTCGCGTTCGCCGGTAAAAGTGCGGACGAAATCAACGCGCTCACAAAAAGCACACGCTCCTACGCGGACCGCACGATTTACGAGCTCGACGATATTCAGTCCATTACCGCGCAGCTTGCATCCAACGGAGTAAAGGGGTACGATAAGCTCGCCGAGGCAGCGGGTAACCTGAACGCCGTTGCGGGCGGAAACGCGCAAACGTTCAAAACGGTCGGCCTCGTTATGACGCAGACCGCGGGCGCCGGAAAACTCACCACCGAGAACTGGAACCAGCTTTCCGACGCCATTCCAGGCGCATCCGGTAAATTGCAGGAAGCCATGAAAAAGAATGGCGCCTATACCGGTAATTTCCGGGAAGCCATGGAGAAAGGTGAAATCACCGCTGAGGAATTCAACCAAGCAATTCTCGACCTCGGTATGGAGGACGTGGCCATTGAGGCCGCTACATCCACCAAAACCTTGGAGGGTGCTTGGGGGAATTTCAAGGCCACCCTTGTGACCGGGGCGCAGGAAATCGCCGAAAAAGCACTCCCATGGATCACCGCATCCCTCGACGCCATGAGCAAAGGGTTCGAGAAAGTATTCAACTGGGTGAGCAACTCATTCATTCCCAGTATTACGAATGCTTTCAACGTTATCCGCAAGGGTGACTTCACCGGCCAGATCTTCTCATTCGAGGAAGACTCGAGCTTCGTTGATTTTCTTTTCCGCATGCGTGACGCTGCCGCCGCCGCGGGAGAATGGATCAACAAGACGCTCGTCCCGTCGCTGAAGAATCTTAAAGACCTGCTCATGTCCGGTGATTTCACGGGGACGATTTTCGGATTCGACAAAGACTCCGGAATCATCTCATACATCACCAACGTGCGCAATAGTTTCGTCGAGCTCGGCAAATTCATTGTCGGAACACTCGTCCCTGGCATTGCTACCGCTCTCAGCACCATCGCGAACAGCAGCCTCGTCCAATTCATGGAAAACTTGACCGTCGCTATCCTCAATAGCAAAGTGGCGGTTTACAGTATCGCGGCCGCGTTTACGGCATGGAAAGCCGTCATGGTCATGTCCTCAATGCAGCAATGGTTGAATGACATGGAAGGCGTAGCCGGGGTCGCCGGGCGTGTCACTACGGCCATTAACGCAATGACTGTGGCGAAGGTCAGAGACGTGGTCGAGACTGCGCAGCTCAACCTCATGTACGCCGGCGAATTCCTGTCGAATATCGCGCGCGCAACGACACAGATCACGATGCAGGCGGTTGCGTGGGGTAGGGCCACGGCAATGATGGTCCTCCACAAGACGGCAACAATCGCCTCTACCGCGGCGCAATGGGCATTCAACGCAGCAATGGACGCCAACCCAATCGGCCTTGTAGTGATCGCTATCGCAGCATTGGTCGCGGCAATCATTGTGGCATGGCAGAACTCCGAAACATTCCGCAACGTCGTCATTTCATGTTGGGAAGCAATCAAAACGGCAGCAGGAGCCGTGGCCGATTGGTTCGCCGCCAACGTGTGGCCTCTCATGCAAGTCGCATGGGACGGAATTGTGGCTGGCGCCCAGTGGATGTGGGGCGTCATGGTATCCGTTTGGCAGGGAATGCAACCCGTCATTCAAGCGGTCATTGATTGGATCGTCGGCACCGCATGGCCCGCGCTCCAGGCGGCATGGGACGGAATCGTCGCCGGCGCCCAATGGGTATGGAACGGCATCGTCAGCGTTTGGCAGGGAATACAGCCCGTCATTCAAGCCGTCGTCGATTGGATCGTTAATACCGCGTGGCCTAACCTTCAGGCAGCTTGGGACGGTATTTCTGCGGGCGCAATGATCGTCTGGAACGGCATGGTCGCAGCATGGCAAGGGATCAGCGATATAATCCGTCCCGTCGTCGATTGGATTGTCAATGTTGCCGCCTTGTATCTCACTACAGCATGGGATGCCATTAGTTGGGGCGTGAGTGCGCTCTGGTCTACGATTCAGTGGGCGTGGGACGCTATTTGGGCGGCAATCATGCCAGTCGCCACACAAATCTACAACGACATTTGGCCCATGGTAGTCGGCGCGTTCAACGCGATTAAAGATACCGCCTCCATGATGTGGGCCGATATTCAGATCGCAT
>ERZ772940.124-NODE-124-length-43873-cov-11.551_pt1 | contig 43873 bp, 57 predicted proteins | sample MGYA00511682_ERZ772940 | MGnify/ENA primary metagenome ERZ772940 (study PRJEB29015, sample SAMEA2737922) | human oral metagenome | biome: human oral; feature: human-associated habitat; material: dental | place: China | collected 2031 ... | reverse complement strand
CTGTGGCTCTGGGCATCCTGGTCGGCATTTCGAGCCTGGGCGGCGGAAGCCTTGGAGGTGCTGCGGGCCTGATGATCACAGTACTGGCTCTAGCGATGCTCGTCCCGGTTATGCGAACGTTGGGCGAGATGGACTGGGGGACCGCGGGCAAGGGCATTGCTATCATGGCCGCGGCTCTGGGTGCACTCGTGGTCATCGGATACATCGCCGAGGGGGCCGCTATCGGACTGGTCGCTCTGGGCGGCGCCATATTGATGATCGGCTACGGTGTCGGCCTGGCCACCGATGGTATCGCCAACTTGGTGAACGCCATCGCCAACCTGTCGACCACGGGCGCCGAGGGTGTCCAGACATTCTTGGACGCCGTCGACGGATTCATCGAGCGGATGCCTGCCATGGGTACGGCTATCGGTGAGGCCTTCATCAACTTCATGCAGGTCTTCATCGATAACCAGGGAACCATCGTCGAGTACATCAAGGTCGTTCTGACGTCCGCGGCCCAGGCGATGATCGAGTCCATTCCAACGTTCGTCGAGCTCATGATCACCATCATCCACGCGATCATTCAGGTGGTCTACGACTGCGCTCAGGAGATCATCGACTGCGCCATATTCCTGATCATCACCTTGTCGGATGCTCTTATTCAGAACATGCCGACACTGGTCGAGAGGGGGTCCGACCTCCTCACGTCCTTCCTCGAGGGTCTGTCCTACAAGATCCCCGAGATCGGGACCAAAGCGACCGACTGCATCGTGGCGTTCCTTCAGAGTCTCGGCGACAACATGCCGAGGATCACCCAGGCGGCGTTCGAGACGATCATTAAATTCGTCAACGGACTCGCTGATGCCATCGAGAACAACTCGGGCGCCTTGATGGATGCTGGTATCCGGCTCATCACGGCGATCAGGAATGGTATCGTCAACGGTATCAAACAGCTCGTATCCACGGGCGTCTCCGGGATGAGGAACGCCGGTCATAGGCTCGTCGAGGGTCTGAAGAACGCGATCGAGGGCAAGATCGAAGAGGTCAAACAGACGATTCGCAACTTCGGCACCAGCATCGTCAACACGACCAAACAGGTGTTCGGCATTCATTCTCCTTCTCGTGTCATGTTCGAGATCGGTGAGTTCCTGATGCAGGGTCTGACCAACGGCATCTCGGAGAACACCGAGCAGGGGATCGACGCCGCCTCCACGATGGCACACGACACCGTCGACGCGCTTGCCAAGGGCTTCGGCAACACGAAGGATATTTGGAACGACGCGTTCGGCGGTGACATGAACCCGACGATCAAGCCGGTTCTGGACCTCTCGCAAGTGGAGGAGCAGGCCAGCAAGATCCAGGAGCTTCTGCCGCAGGACGATATTCAGGAGAACCTGTCGGCCAACATGACGACCCAGCTCGCGGGCAGGGCCGTCCAGGGCGCTCAGTCCCGCGTCGGCGAGACTGTGAACGAGACTGTGAACAACGGCAGTAACGTCGTGTTCAACCAATACAACACGTCTCCAAAGGCTCTGTCCGAGACGGAGATCTACAGGCAGACGCACAACCAGATCGAACAGTTCAGAGGAGCCATGTACGACTTATGATCGAGTCCATAGAGTTCCTGACATATCGTCAGCACAGGATCGTACTATCGCTCACGAATCCATGGATCGAGGGTGTCGCGGTCAAATCCGTCGACGGTCTGTCGGCAACGAAGGCCTCGATCAACACCACGGAACTGGCTCTGACGGACGTGGCGATCTTCAACGGCGCGAGGGCGGGAATGAGGAATCTCAAGATCAAACTCGCGCCGTTGCCATATCCCGACGTCGAGACTACTCGTCAGCGCATCTACTCCTGGTTCCAGATCAAGCAGCCCATGTCCGTATACGTCAACACGGACAAGCGCAGAGTCAGGACCGAGGGCTACGTCGAGTCGGTCGAGGCTGATATCTTCTCCAAGGACGAGGAGATCAACGTCAGCATATTGTGCCCGGACGCCTACTGGCATGACGCCGATACGATGGTCAACCAGAACCTCGAGTGGAAGCGGGACATCGGGACTTTCGAGTTCGACTTCATGGATGAGCCCTCCCCCTCGCTCGAGTTCGCCAAGGATCGTGGAGTCCTGTCCGCGGTCATCGACTACAAGGGCGAGGTGGAGACCGGATTCACCATGATATTCCGGTTCCGCCCAGGGGCCAAACTCCCGATCACGGTCACCGAGACGTTCTCCAGGGACACCTTCAAGCTCACCGGAGCATTTCTCGACAAGACGTACTACAAGGTCGACCCGATCGTCGGCGGCGACGTCGTCACCGTCAATTCTCGGGTGGGCTCCAAGTACATCATCCGGACCAGAGGCGACCGCAAGGACAAGTTCCTGGCGGCACTGGACCGGAACTCGGACTGGCTCAAGCTTAGGCCCGGCGTGAACGAATTCCAGATCACCATGAATGATCCGACGTTGACCGACGTATACTTCTCAACCGACGTTCTCTACCAGGGGGTGTGACATGTATCTTGCTGTACTGGATGAGTCCATGATCATCCAGCATATCTGCGAGGACTACAAGTCCGTCGTCTGGACTGAGCGATTCCACGGATTCGGGGACTTCAAGCTCGTGGTCCCGGGAACCCTGGAGAACCTGAGAATCTACCAGCTGGACTACTACCTGTACACCAAGGGCACGAACAAGCTCATGATCATCGAGCAGGTCGAACTCAACACGGAGTACGGCAAGGAGTCCCTGCTGACGATCAGTGGGCGCAGTCTTGAGTCCATATTGGACCGACGTGTGATGCACCCCTACCCCATGTGGGAAGGCACGTATCTCTGCAAGCATGAGCGCACTCGCGGTAAGGTCAAGGACGTCGTCAAGCACTACACCAACCTGCTGTTCAAGCAGCGGGACTCTCTCGACACGTCGCATGAGCGTTACGTACTGGGATTCGGATGGTATTCGGTAGACGAACTTCCGGACGGAATTCGTCGCGGTCGTCCGACGTCCTCCCTGGATATCGGAAACATCGAGGTCAGTGGCGATGGGTATGTTCGTCCGATGAATTACTCCCACGAATGGACGAATCATCCGGACTACAGCAAGGATCCCTATACTATGGAGGGATCCTGGTACAAGATCGTCCAGAACCTCACCGATCTGACGATGTCGGGATGGGCTATCGAATACGACGGCGAGGACCCGTATTACTGGTACGGCTACACGTACAACGGCGTTAATCGCACATTCAATCAAGGGGAACGTCCTCCCGTCGTGTTCTCCCCCAAGTACGATAACCTGTCTAAGGCTACATACTTCAAGTCCAAGGTCAGCACCAGAACGAAGATATTCTCGGGCGCTGTGAAATTCACAGTCCCGAAGAATCTTATTTTCAATGGCGAATACGGCCAGGAATACTTGGACGAGAGCTCTGACTCAATGATGCAGAACAACTCGGTGACCGTCGGACGAAAAGGTCTTGGACTTCGTGAAGGGTATTTGCAATCCCCCTCGATCGAGCACACCAACGGGTACATGCAGGCTGGGAACGGGTTCAAAGGCGTCGCTACGGTGGATCCAAATTCCATTTATCGCCAGATCCACGAGCAGTGCAACACCGAGCTGTGGCGTCATATGCCCATTGAGATGTTCTCTGGTGAGGCCGCTCAACAGTCCATGTACATATATAACGAGGACTTCTTCCTGGGCGATTTCGTGCAGATCCAGAACGAGTTCGGGCAGCAGGACATCGCTCGGGTGACCGAGTACATCCGTACATCCTCGGACTCGGAGGGAGACGTCTTCTACCCGACGTTCGAGTCCTTGTCCGATATTCAAAAGTCGAAACCGGGGTTGAACATCACATGACAGAGAGATCAGGATTCTTCGTCTCCATCAACGGGGACAGGAAGTACTCCGCGGACGACTTCGGCCGAATGTTCGACGGAGTCATTTCCGACGGCATCTTCCAGAACTGGGGACGCGCCTACCAAGTCGTCAAGGGCAACGGGCGCCAGATCATCATCCAGTCCGGTCGAGCCTGGCTCAAGGGACACTGGCTCGAGAACGACGCAGAGCGGTACTACACCCTGAATCCTGGCAGTACCGATGGAGATCGGTATGACGCCATATTCATTCGAGTCGACAACACCAGGGCCGTCCGAGTCGCCAACATCCGGGCCGTTCAGGGGAACCCGAATCAGGGCATCCCTCAGCCGACGCAGACCCCCGACAACTACGAGGTCCTCATCGCCGCTGTACGCGTTCCCCGGGGCGCCCAGGACGCGACGGCCTTCGAGATCATCGATCTGCGAGGCAAGGCGGGTTCTGAGAACGCTCAGTGGGCTCAGAGTGTCATGCAGCCCAAACAGATCACTCTGAACAACAAATTCGATTTCCTGAACGCCTTCAATAACGACCCGAATCTGAAGAAGGTCATCACTCGGGGCAACAACCTCGGCAAGACCATCACGGCCGCCCAGAAGATGGCCATCAGGAACGGAACATTCGATGGGATGTGGCTGGGGGACTACTGGCAGTTCAACGACAACACCTGCCGATGGATCATCGTCGACTTCGATCGATATCTGGATCACCCGAACGGGACGAACCAGCACCGGATCACGATCATGAGTGATCGGAATCTGGGCATCGACAACATCGGTGAGGCCGGTTGGTGCATCAACGGCTGGAATGGGTCCAAGATGCGTCGGGACTACGCCGAGGGCATGGTGCGTTTCGCCTCCGCCCTTCAGGCGTTCGATATCTCGGACTTCAAGTCCTTCCCGGTGTTCGAACCGCACTCGTTCGAGAACACGGATAATTCCTGGGAGCTGACCGAGAAGAGCTGGAGTTGGGAATACCCCAAAGTCACCATTCCGTCGGAGTTCGAGATGTTCGGCTCCAACATCGTCCACGTCCGTGTCAACGGTGGTGAGAACAATGTGGCGCCAATCGCTCGTCAACTCAGTTATTTCCGTCTGGGCAATCCGATCTCCTTCGCAGGCGAGTCGTTCTGGCTCAGGGATCAGGTCACCAAGAACCGCTTCGCCCTGTATTACGGCGACCAGCGGCATGTCTCATGGGCGGACTGGACCAGTAAGTACGGCGTTCGCCCGCTCATGTCTATCGGAGGCTGAATGCAACCCATGGTGGAGCTCGTGATCACCATTTTCGGCTCGGTCCTCACGAGTAGTGGGATCTGGGCGTATCTCCAGAAGAGATCCGAGCGACATGACGCCAAGACCCAGCTGATGCTCGGTCTGGCCCACAATCAGATCGTGGCCATGGGAACGGCATATCTGTCCCGGGGCTACATCACGATCGACGAGTTCGAGGACTTGCAGAAGTATCTGTACCAGCCCTATCACACCTTCGGCGGCAACGGAACCGCCGAGAAGGTCATGGACGCCGTGAACCGGCTTCCTATCCATTTCCCGGACACCAGAAGGAAGGACAAGCGTTTTGTCTCTGTCGAATCAGACCTACAACACCCTGAAGTGGATTGCCCAGATTCTGCTGCCTGCCCTCGCCACCCTTTATCTGGCGCTGGCGGGCCTGTGGGGGTTCCCTCACACTGAGGCCGTCGTTGGCACCATCACCGCCGTCGACACCTTCCTGGGCGCCCTGCTGGGTCTGGCGTCGAAGAACTACGAGCCCAAGGTCGACGGCGTCCTCCATGTGGACCACAAGAACCAGGAGGTCTACGCCGCCCTCGAGACTCCCGCTGAGGACATGACCAAGAAGGACACCGCCACCCTCAAGGTGTCAGAGGTCGCCTGAGACGCGGATCAGACATGGATCATAATGATACCCCCATTTGAAAGGAACGCCATGTCCGACAACAAGCCGAACGCCAAGACCGCCCTGGATGACGCTTACTCCTTCATCGACGGCATGGATCCCGACAGCGAGGCCTACACGCACGCTCTCCGCAACATCAAGGACCTTGAGCAGATTCAGGACGCCAAACGGCGCCGCTTCTGCCCCAGTCCCGATGCTGTGGTTGGCGCGGTGGGCTCATTCGCCGGAATCCTCGCCATTCTGAAGGCCGAGCAGATATTCCCGGTCGCCTCGAAGGCTCTCGGATTCGTCGCCAAGATCCGCATCTGAGAATCAAGACCTAGGACCCCACAAGGGTTCTAGGTTTTTCGCAAGGGCTATAATGAGACCCCATTACCTCAACGAAAGGAACCATCATGTTCACCACCGTTCTTGGTTGCGCCGCCTTCGCCGTTGCCTTCCCCGTTACTGTCAAAGCCACTTCTAGCGCTATCCTCAACAGCGTCAAGAAGGACCAGGAGCAGAACGCGAAGCTCTGCCGCACGGCACGCGCCAACTGCAAGAACCCCCGTCACGATACGTGCCCCGTCTACGAGCACTGATCTCAGACGCCAGAATCCGCAAGGGTTCTGGTTTTTGATTCTGAAAAATTCCCGGGTGGGGGATTCGGAACGCGGATTCCGCAGGGCCCATAATGAGACCCCTCAAGAAAGGAACCGTCATGTCCATTATCTTCACCATCTTCGGAATCATCTCCTTCGTCATGTTCGCTTACGCCGTCTACGCCCAGAGCAAGCAGATCGAGCAGCTCAAGAAGGTCGTCCGCCGCCAGCGGAAGACCATCGAGAGCCTGTCGAACCCGCTTCCTCAGGACGCACTCAGCGTTCAGCAGCGCTTCGAAGAGAGCTGGAACGAGATCAAGAAGATCCTCGACCCCGACACTACCAAGGACTGAATCTCAATCCCAGAGCCCTCACGGGTTCTGGGTTTCTCGCAGGATCAGCATGGTATATAATGAGACCCATAGACCGAAAGGACAGATCATGCTGATCTCCCGCCTCGTCGAGAGCTTGATCAAGTCGATCATCTACTGCGTTGGCATCTACGCCATCGTCAAGTGGTGCATCAACCGAAGCAAGAACTCGAAGCAGGATTTCTCCAAACCCATCCACATCGACACCAGTCTCTGACACCCATACTTAGAACCCATCCCGGGTTCTAAGTTTCTCGAGAAAGGAACACGCATGAACGACGCTGATGTCCAGGTTATCTACCGCGACGTCGACCGGGAGACCAACACAGTCCGGGTGGCCCTCAAGGTTCCGAAGGGCACGGACCCCGAGATCGCCAAGACGATATTCCTCGAGGCCATCAAGAACATGCAGGAGGACTACCGATGAACCTCTCAATCCTCAGGACCGCCCAGACATTCATCCTGCGAAACTCGCACCATATCCTCACAGGTCTCGCGCTTCTCGGAGTCGGAGCGTCCGTGGCCCTGAGCGTGCGAGCCGACAGGATCATGCATGAGTGGGATATTGACGAGTTCAAGCAGCTCACCAAGGAGCAGCGGATCAAGCTGTACGTCCGCATCTACGCCCCTCCCGCCATCGCCGTATTGGCCACCGGAGCCTGCATCATCGGGGCTCACAGCATCTCGGTCAAGCGCGAGTCGTCCCTGCTCCTCGCCTACGAGGGAACTCGGCAGATGTACGATCGGTATCGTTCGACGGTCCAGGAGCGCCTCGGTCCCGAGGAGAAGCAGATCGCTGAGAAGGCGGCCTCCAAGGCTCAGCCGGCTCCTCGCGAGACGATCGTCTACGGTGAGGGCGACTGCCTGTTCTACGACGCCTACAGCGGGCGTTATTTCAAGTCGACGGTCAATAAGATCGACCGTGTAGTCAACGAGCTGAACTACACCCTGCTTCGGGAGATGTGTGTCAGCCTCAATGAGTTCTACGCCGGCATCGGCCTCGATGGCATTTCGCTTGGCGATCAGCTCGGTTGGAACGAGCAGAGGCAGATCGAGGTGCACTACGGCTCCCGGGTCACCGAGGAGGGTCGAGCCTGTATCGTCCTCGATTTCGTGATCGAGCCGACCGAGCGGTGGTACAAGCTCTCGTGAGATGAGCATGGCTCATAATGAGACCCCGCAAGAAAGGAACGACCATGAGTTTCAAAGAAACAACCGGGTACAAGATCGTCAACTTTGTCGCCTCGACAACCGCTAGCATCACCGCTGGTGCTGTAGTCAGCGCTCTCTGCCCTCCAGCCGGAGTGGCATTGACCGTCGTCTACAGTCTCGGTAGTGGTGTCCTCGGCTCATATGTCGGAGACAAGGCCGGACAACAGTACGCCGAGAACTTCGCCGAGACCATCGACTCCATCAAGACACCCTCGAACAACTAGACAGTCCGTGCCCCTCAACAAGGGGCATAGGCTTTCGCGATTTTCGCACGCCCTATAATGAGACCCCCATCAACTCGAAAGGATACTCCAATGACTGAGACCACCGTTTCCACCACGACTCCGTCCACCGAGCCCGTTGAGGACGACTCCCCCGTCGTCACCGTCAACTGGAGCAAGCTCGGCCGCATCGCCAAGAAGAGCGCTCGCTACGCCCTGCCCGCCGCAGCCGGCTTCGCAGCTCTCTGCCTGGTGAAGGCCCTTGCCTCCAGCGACGATGACACCGAGGAGACCGTCTCGACGTCTTCGGACGACGTGGTTGACGCTGAGCTTGTCGACGACTCCGACGACTGATACAACCTCGACCCCCAGGACCCCTAACACGGGTTCTGGGTTTCTCATTTTTGAAAGGAACGAACATGGAGCTTCAGACGGCCGTGGTGGTCACCCTCACCGAGAACGGCAAGACTGTCAAGCGCACGATCAAGAAGAGCGAGCAGTTCGACGAGCAGACCTCGTGGGACCATATCGTCAAGACGACGAAGTCGCTCGCCGGCATCACTCTCAACTCGATCGCCTGAGGAGGCATATTCATGATCAAGATGAACGTTAGCGCCGAGACCTTCGACGGCGACATGGTTACCGAGACCCTCTGGTTCCACATGAACAAGGTGGATCTCATCGAGCTCCAGCAGTCGGAGCCTGGCGGTTTCACGGACACGCTTCAGGCGTTCATGTCCCGCAAGCCCGAGGACTGGACCATGTCGGACAAGTTCAAACTGTTCGATTTCTTCCGCACCATGGTCGACAAGGCCTACGGCGAGAGGTCGTCGGACGGCAAGCGATTCCGGAAGTCCCCCGAGATCCTCGCCAACTTCAAGGACAGCATTTTCTACGACGAGTTCGTCCTGAGCCTGCTGGAGGACGAGGAGAAGAGCATCAAGTTCTTCAACGGCGTCATGCCCAAGAGCCTGATCGAGCAGGCGAAGAAGGAGCGCCCCGACGTCTTCAAGACGATCGAGGCCTGACATCCATATCCTGAGGAGGCCCCGAGGAGACTCGGGGCCTCCTATTTCCCCAGAAAGGACGAACATGACAGACAACATCCCGATCAGAGGCGACCTGCCAGCCAACGCCCGCAAGTCCAAGCCCAGGCCCGAGCGCATCGTATCCACGCCCGCCAGGATCGACAAGGGGTCGCTCGGACGCCAGGCTCTGAGCGCCTTCTTCGCCGAGGACATCAAGGAGGTGGGCAACTACTTGCTGTGGGATATCGCCCTACCGAGCATCAAGAACGCCGTCAGCGATATCTTCACCTCTGGCATCGACCGTCTGCTCTTCGGCGGCGACGGCGGTCCTCAGCGCTCCAAGTCAAGCAGGACCTACACCTCGTACTCCAACAGGACCTACGGCAGGCGAGAGACCCCGACCGAGCGGGTCTACACGCAGAGGGATCGCCGTGAGCACAATCTCGAGTCCATCATTTTCGCCACTCGTAACGAGGCGGAGGACGTCCTGAACCATCTGATCAGCATCTGCGATCAGTACGACGTGGCGACTGTCGGGGATCTGTACGGCATGGCCGGGATCTCTCAGACGTATACGGATGAGAACTGGGGCTGGAGGGACCTGCGAGGAGCTCGGGCCGTCCGAGCCCGCAATGGCTATATTCTTGATCTGCCGAAGCCGGAGGACGTTCGATGAAGGACGAGGACAGGACAACGGCGTACGGGATCGGAGCCATATTGGTGGTGCTCGCGGTCACGATCGGGCTGATCGCCCAGGAGCTCTGGCTTGTGGCGCTCAGTCTCATGATGGTGACGCTCTGGGTCGCCATAGGATTCATTTACGACTTGTGGAAGGACGATGACGAGTGACAGTCGCGCAGATGCGCGCCAAGCTGCGCACAGCGTACGGAGCCGCTCCGGCGTGGGTTACCAAGGTCAATCAGATGAGCGATGGACAGGTCATCGCAGTGTACAACAAGCTCAACGAGAGGAAGTATTTCGCATCATGAGTCTCACCATTGTTACGCGCCTCATCGGGAAGGGCGCTCTCGTGGCCTCGAAGCACGCTCCTGCCATATTGACGGGCCTGGGCATCGCCGGGTTCACCGCCACCACGGTTCTGGCGGCAAAGCAGACGCTGAGCGTCGGCGAGGCCACGTGGGAGGACCTGAACGAGCTGTCGACGGTCAAGGCGGCCGAGGACGAGGAGAAGTTCGAGAAGAAGGATATTCAGATCGCCAAGGCCCGTGCCTGGGCCAAGCTCGCAGGCAGTCTCGTCAAGCACTACGCGCTGCCGCTGAGCATCGGGACGGCCTCCGCCATTTCCCTGATCCTCGCCCACCGCATTTCCGCCAAGAGGATCGCCGGCCTGTCCATGGCCTACGCCGGTCTTGAGGAGTCCTTCCGCAAGTACCAGGACAAGATGAAGGAGAGCCTCGGTGAGGAGACGGTTGAGAAGATCATCGACCACTCCAACGAGAAGGCCCTCGACGAGGCCAAGAAGCAGTACTACGACGAGACGGGGCGCGAGTTCCAGCTCAAGCCCGAGGAGTTCATGAGGGAGCTCGGGGTCTCGCCATATGCTGTCGTGTTCGATCAGAACGCGGGAGCCTGGGAGGGCAACGAGGACTACAGCCTCATGATCCTCCACGCCCAGGAGAACTATGCAAACGATATCCTGAGGACTCGTGGGTACCTGCTCCTGAACGAGGTCTACAAGAGTCTTGGGCTTCCTCAGACGAGCGCCGGCGCAGTGGTCGGCTGGGTCTACGACAACGAGGACGGCGACGGTATCGTCGAGTTCGGCAACTTCGAGGTCCTGAACTATCGGGATTACGACCCGGTCATCGGACGAGAGGTGACCAAGTTCATCCTCGACTTCAACGTCGACGGCGTGATCTGGGACCAGATCGACAGGCTGGCCATTCGATGAAGGCGCTGTTCTTCATCCTGCTGGGTTATTTCATCGGACGACTGATCACAAGAAAGGAACGATAATGCATTTGCTGCCGGCGCTCGTCGTCGGTCTCACGGCGGGGCTCCTCGCCGTGCAGGACTGCGAGGACGAGAAGCGGACCAAGGAGAAGGAGCCCGAGCGGGATATCGCATATTCCGTCGAGGTCTTTCAACCGATCTCAGATGAGGAAGTCGAGGAAGCGAACGAGATGAAGGATAAGTACGAGAGGATCGTCAACGACGAGTATCTCCGATTCGCCATGGAGGAGGATATTTCCGAGGAGGTCGGTGACGAGCCGGAGGAAGAGGAGGAGCCCGTCGCCGAGGGCGAGTCCATCCGTGAGATCACGGAGGACGAGTACGACGAGGGTTCCTTCAACTTCGATCGGGTCGGCCTGATGTATTTCACGGAGGACCGCATCCTCTGCGACGGCGACATGGTCACGATCGAGAACGTGGGCGAGTGGCTCGGCAATGTCGACCTCGAGACGCAGTCGGACGAGATCGTAGTCAAGTGGATCCGCAACTTCGATCTCTCCTACGATATTCGCCTCGAGATCATTGAGGACGCGTACTCCGGATCCCACTGATGGAACAGGAGTACTTCGACTTCCTGCTCTCGTTCCTGGACGGGAGCGAGGATGAGCTGCCGAGCATATTCGACAGCCATCACCTCCTGTGGAAGCTCCACCATATCGAGTTCCGCTACTCCGCCATGATGGACCGCAATCGGGACATGGATGGTCGTGAGTGGCGGAACCGCTATGGCGGCAAGCTCTCACCGGCATTCCACAAGAGCCCTGCCAGCGTACTCGAGGTCCTTCTCGGGCTCGCCGATCGCATGGCCTTCGAACTCGATGATGAGGAAGGACTCGATCCGTATTTCTGGGAGATGATCGATAACCTCGGAATCAACTATGCGGACTACCAGTTCGACAACAGCGGCAACGCCCTTGACAGGAAGGTCGACAAAACCGTCCAGAGGTGGATGAGCCGTCAGTACGATTCCCACGGACGCGGAGGCATATTCCCTCTCGAGTCCGTCCCGGAGTTCTACGAGTCGGATGAGTTCCAGAACCAGAACCGTCTTGAGCTCTGGTACCAGATGCAACTCTATCTGGCGGAGAACTACGACATATAAGGAGTCTAATGGATTTCTACGAGATTAAGGAGCGAGCCCTCAAATCGGGGACTACCGAGGTACGGCCGGCCTGGCGTGTTCTCCGATTCAAGGACCTCATGATTCGTGGGAAGTCCTTCTACGCCGTGTACAATCCCGAGACGCATTTCTGGAGTACCGAAGAGTACGACTTGATGCGGATCGTGGACGCCGATGTCGCCCGTCGATTCCAAGAGGCCTCAGAACGAGTCGACGGGTCCGTCTGGGCACGATATCTGGGGGACTACGACTCCAAGACATATTCCGACTACAAGGCGTGGATGTCCAAGCTCCCGGACGTCTATCACTCACTCGACAGCAAGATCTTATTCGCCGATCAGACACCTCGAAGGGAGGACTACGTAACAAGGAGACTCTCATATTCCCTGAGTGATGATCCGTGCCCGGCCTACGAGGAGCTCATGAGCACTCTCTACGATCCGGACGAGAGGGAGAAGCTCGAATGGGGGATCGGAGCCGTATTCACTGGTGACTCCAAGTGGATCCAGAAGTTCTTCGTGCTCTACGGCTCAGCAGGCTCGGGCAAGTCGACCTTACTGAATCTTCTCTCGAGATTGCTGGACGATCGGGTCTCATTCTTCGACGCGGCGGCTCTCGGACGAGCCAGCGACCAGTTCGCCCTCGAGCCGTTCAAGTCGAATCCTAGAGTCGCCATTCAGCACGACGGGAACCTGGTGAGGATCACCGACAACAGCCGGTTGAACAGTCTCATATCACACGAGCGGATGGTCATGAATGAGAAGGGAAAGTCCCTCTACGAGTTCAAGTCCGAGGCCATGCTGTTCGTTGGGACCAACCTTCCGGTCCGCATCACAGACTCGAAGAGCGGACTGACGAGACGTCTCATCGACGTGGAGCCCTCGGGTCGCAAGCTCGATATTCGTCGGTACAATGATATCATGGACCGGATCGAAGGCGAGCGGGGATCCATCGTCAATCACTGCATCGAGGTCTACAGTACCAAGGGCTCGTCATACTACGACGACTACAAGCCGATAGGCATGATGAGCAAGACCAATCCCATCTTCAACTTCCTCGACTTCTACAGCGACGAGTTGGATGACGAGGAAGGGATCTCGCTCAAGCGCATCTACGAGATGTACAAGGAGTACTCCCAGACATACTCGGACGGGGCCATGTATCCCATGTACAAGTTCAAGGACGAGATCCGGGACTACTTCAAGGAATTCCACGATCGTATCATGATCGATGGGATCAGTAGGCGCAAGGTGTACAAGGGTTTTCTGAAATCCAAATTTTCCCAGGGGGAGAAAACAGAGAACCCGATCCCAGACTGGACCGACATGAGCGAGAGGGACTCGTATCTCGATGAGCTCTACAAGGACCAACCGGCTCAGTACGCCAACGAGAACGGTCTCCCAGCATATCGATGGGACGACGTCACCACCACTCTCAAGGATCTGGACACCAGGAAGGAGCATTATGTCCTTGTACCCGAGAGAGACATCGTTATCGACATCGACCTCGACAAAGACCGCACTCGATGCCTTGAGGAGGCTCGGAAGTGGATTCCCTCCTATGCTGAACTCAGCCGATCGGGGGGTGGAGTCCACATCCACTATCGATACCCGGGGGATCCGTCCGAATTATCCAGGATGGTTGCCCCGGGAGTCGAGTGCAAAGTCTACTCGGGCAAGTCTGCGCTACGCCGACGTCTCACCGAGTGCACCGACCACCAGGGCCTTACCGAGGTTGAGGTCGGATATCTGCCCGTCAAGGAACAGCCAGTGATCAAGCAGGAGGTCATGCAGAGCGAGAAGTCGATCCGCAAGCTCATATCCCGGAACCTCAGAAAGGAGATCCATCCAGGGACCAAGCCCAGCATTGACTTCATCAAGAAGATCCTGGACGACGCCTACGAGTCGGGAATGCCGTACGACGTGAGTGATATTCGTCAGAAGGTTCTCACGTTCGCCATGAAGTCGACGCATCAGGCCGACTACTGCATCAAACTCGTCCAGGAGATGCATTTCTCCTCCGAGCATGATCACGAGGAGGAGTTCGAAGAGCCTACGGACGACACCCCCATCATATTCGACGTCGAGGTATTTCCCAACCTGTTCCTCGTGAACTGGAAGGTCCGGGGGTCGGACGAGATCCAGAGGATGATCAACCCGACGCCGAACGAAATCTCCGATCTTGCGGGGAAGAAGCTCGTCGGATTCAACAACCGTCGGTACGACAACCATATCCTCTACGGTCGGATGCTGGGGTACTCGAACGAGCAGCTCTACCATCTGTCCCGAAAGATCATCAGCAATCTCATCAAGGAAGGCTTCAAGGAAGCGTACAACCTGTCGTACACCGATATCTACGACTTCGCCGCCAAGAAGCAGTCCCTGAAGAGGTGGGAGATCGAGCTGGGAATCCATCACAAGGAGCTGGGCCTTCCGTGGGACGAGCCGGTTCCCGAGGACCAATGGGAGGAAGTCGCGGCATATTGCGACAACGACGTGATCGCGACCGAGAAGGTCTGGGATCACCTGGAGGCCGACTGGGAGGCCCGTCAGATCCTCGCATCGATCGCGGGTCTCCCAGTCAACTCGAGCACTAACAACCTGACCACCAGGATCATATTCCAGGGCCAGAGGAACACGCAGCAGTACCTGAGGTACACGGACCTATCCGAGTTGTTCCCGGGGTACAAGTACGAGTACGGCAAGTCGACATATCGCGGTGAGGAGGTCGGCGAGGGCGGCTACGTCTACGCCGAGCCCGGTTACCACGAGAACGTCGCCCTGCTGGATATCGCGTCGATGCATCCCACATCGATCGAGAACCTCCAGCTGTTCGGACCCTACACCAAGCGGTACAGCGAGCTCAAGAGGGCTCGTATCCTCATCAAGCACAAAGAGCTCGATGAGGCCCGCAAGGTTCTGAACGGTGCGCTGGCTCCGTATCTTGATGGCGAGTCGAATCTCGATGCGCTGGCCTATGCGCTGAAGATCGCTCTGAATTCGACGTACGGACTCACGGCCGCTAAGTTCGACAATCCGCTCAGGGATCCCCGGAACGTGGACAACATCGTCGCCAAGCGTGGTGCCCTGTTCATGGTCGACCTGAAGCATTTCGTTCAGGAGAAAGGATACACGGTTGCCCACATCAAGACTGACTCGATCAAGATCCCGAACGCCGACGATCGCATCATTTCGGAGGTATTCGAGTTCGGCCGTCGCTACGGCTACGTATTCGAGCACGAGGCCACTTACGATCGGATGCTGCTCGCCAACGATGCTGTGTACATCGCCCACGACAAGGACGGATGGCACGCAACCGGCAAGCAGTTCCAGGAGCCGCTCGTGTTCAAGACCATATTCTCCGGAGATCCTCTTGATCTCGAGGATGTCGCCCAGACACGATCGGTTACTACTCGCATGTTCCTCGAGTTCGGGGAGGATGACCGGAAGTTCGTCGGCCGTGTCGGGAGCTTCCTTCCTGTTGTCCCAGGTACTCCCGGAGCGGGTCGACTGGTACGAGAGAATCACAGAACGGACAAGGAGGGCAATGAGCTCATTTCCTACGGCGATGTCAGCGGTTGCAAGGGTTATCGCTGGCTGGACTACGAGGACGTCCAAGGAGACTGGCGCGACGTGTACGACGATCGATACGGCCGGCAGCTCGTTGATGCTGCCATGGACCAGATCAGGAAGTGGACGGACGTCGACGCCTTCCTGACAGTATGAATCGCGAGACGGGCAGGGCATATAATGAGACCCCCATCAGAAAGGAACTGACCATGTCCTGCCCCTCCGTCGCCCAGCAGTACGTCCTCACTCACCTCGCCGAGATGGGTGTTGGCCTCGCCGTTGCCACGTTCGCCTACTACGCGACACGCGACTTCTGCGTCCAGCACCGTCCCGATGCCACGAACGAGGACATGCTCGCCATGGCCAAGAACATCAGTGACACATTCACCACCAACTGAACAACTCACTCCTAGAACCCAACCCGGGTTCTAGGTTTCTCGAAAGGAACGAACGATGACTGAGTCGGTCTACGACGGCGCCCAGACCGCTGGCGATATTCTCTACGGCTACCGCAGCTACCTGAGGGTCGAGATGGTCAACCTCACCAACGAGGAGATCGAGGACCTGATCAAGAAGCTCAAGGAGTGCGCTGACAACAGCCACGGCCCCAGGAGGAACGAGGAGATCAAGGGACTCATCGATATCTGCCGCACCGAGCTCGACGAGCGTGACCTCGTGCGCTGCCTTGTGCAGGCGGGTCTCATCGTCGGGATCACCAACGTCGACGTCATTTCCGAGAACGACGTCCCGAAGGAGGTCTGAGATGATCTGCAAGAAGGACGTCGAGAGCGGTAAGGCCTTCTGGGTGGCCGCCATTTCCTCCCGGGTTATCTTGCCGAATGGCGAGGAGGCCGAGAGGAAGACTTACGAGCCTAACGGATGGTATCTCCTCGGCACGGATGACGAATACTGGCTCTACTTCGTCGAGGACATCCATCACGTCGCTTACAACATGGGTTCTCGAATGGTCGCATATCCGGTGGAGGAGCCCTATGCGATCTACGACAAGTCGAAGTACGAGTACGAGCTCAAGGACAACAGCATTGTCATCAGCGAGAAGAAGACTCTCGTGCAGAAATTTCTCAAGGTCACTTACCGAGGGAGGGCCGGCGTTGAGGAGGTTCTCAACGGTCTGGAGGAGGTCCTTGAGAGCTTCGACGAGAAGAAGCTGACTACTCTCCAGTACGAGCTTGACATGTTCCGTGAGGACTTAGACGACTTCCTCACCCCCGAGCAGGTCGAGTGGTTCGACAGACTGTACGATATCGTCGCATCCGAGCTCGACGCCCGCTGGCTGCTGAAGAAGCTCGAGGAGTACAATATCGTCAGGATCGAGAGGGGTGCCTGATGCTGCGACCCAAGCCCATCCCGGAAGAGCAGAGTCGAGCCATTCTCGATCAGTTCTACGAGATCGACGACATGGCCAACCAGATATCCCAGCACCTGGACTACCTCGAGTTCCTCCTCGAGAAGGCCGGGGTCCTGAAGGACAGGGCCAAGAACCACTACACGAAGCATGACTGGCAGCACATGCGATAGGAGGTACAGACTCTACTCGCCGCCCCATATCGTCGACCAGGTACTCACTCAAGTCTACTATCCAATAGAGAGGAATGAACCGTGCCATCGAACATATACACCATCAAGAACGCCAAGCTCCTCTTCCGCAACTTCGCGGGAGTCCAGGACCGCTTCGGCAACTCCGCCCGCACCTTCTGCGTCATCATCCCGGACGACGCCGTCGAGGATTTCCAGCGCGAGGGATTCAACATCAAGACCCTGAAGCCCCGCGACGAGACGGAGGAGCCCCTGCCCTTCATCAAGGTCAAGGTCAACTTCGGAGGCCGTCCGCCCAAACTCGTATCCATCCTGGGCAAGACCCGTACCCTGCTGAACGAGCAGACAGTCGGTGCTCTCGATTTCGCCGACCTTGAGCGAGCCGATATCGCCATCCGTCCATACCACGGTCGGACTCGAGCCGGCGTGGAGTTCTGCTCGGCATATCTTGACAAGGGCTTCTTCACCGTTGTGGAGGACGAGCTCGAGGCCATGTACGCCGAGGAAGAGGACGACGAGGAGGTGCCATTCTGATGTCTCTCGAGGTCAAGCTCTTCGTCCCTCGCCGTGTTGTCTGCGAGGCGGCTAAGATCACCGAGGAGAATCTCCAGAAGATCAGCAACTGGACTTCTGGAGACAGAGAGGTTCAGCGAAGTATCTACGAGGGAGCCATCGGCAAGTGGGTCGTCCGTCGTGGCGACAGCAAGTTCGAGCTCATGAGCGAGGGAGAACTCTGGGGACTCTACGAGCCGATCCTGCGCTGACAACCATATCCACGGAGGGCCCTGGGAAGACCTGGGGCCCTCCACCTGTCTTGAGAAAGGAACGAACGAATGCTCAAAAGACTCTACCTCCGCCTGTCCGGGGAGCGCACCTACATATTCGACGTCAACGAGACGGTCCACACCGAGAAGGGCGATGAGGAGACCTGGCTGGTCCGTGTCGAGCCCAATGATCTCGGCGTCTGCGAGGTCGTCATGAAGTCCACGGACTGCATATTCGACGTCATCGAGAACGAGACCCTGGTCGCCCAGAGAATCCAGCCGAAGGAGTGGAACGTCCTGGTCCACGCCTGGCCAAGCAATGGTCACTGGGAGCTCAAGGGTTCGGTAGACTGGCAGGACAACGGGGATCTCCTCGTGGACAACGGGTACGGATCCCAGTCATATCTGCCAGCCTGCATGTGCGACTTCGACGTCGACGAGGAGAACCGAACCATCACGGTTCGTCAGAAGGACTGAGGTCCTGTTTTTCGGTATTGTACTTGTGAGAAGGAGCGAACGATGACATTCACACTCATCCTCGAGGACGGCCGTGAGGTCAAGAGGAAGATCAAGGATTTCGACTACGAGGGCGATATCGCCGACCAGGACCCCAACGCGGCGATGGTCGTCACGGAGCTGGATGACAACCTGACATATCTGCCGCTGTTCATGTTCGTCTGCGAGGAGTGGACGGACGACGAGGTCGTTGTGATGGTCGACCGGGCATGAGAGCATTCACAATTGAGAGGCTCGAGACGAGCTGGATCATCCGCAAGGACCACGACATCATCGGAATGGCGAGCAGCTTCGGAGAGCTCGTCGATATTCTGGAGGATCTGAAATGAGCAAGGCCGTACCATCCACCAAGTCCTACAGGTACTTCCGAGACGGTCGCATCTGGTCCAAGAGGAAGAAGAAGGACGTCCCGATCGACGAGTCCCGCTTCGGACAGCCCTGCATCCATTTCTTCGTCGACCGCAGGATCCATATGCGTCTTCTGGACGAGCTCATCTGGGAGCACTTCAACCACACGGAGATCCCGCCATATCACGAGCTCCGGCATATCGACGGGGACGACTGGAACTGCTCCCTGGACAATCTCGAGCTAGTTGACCTGAGGGAGGAGTTCACACCGATCAAGAGATGGCCCGATTTCGGTGTCAGTAGGAACGGAGAGATCATCAATTTCGCCACCAACCACAGGATCGCCACCCGATTCCGCGAGGATCGCGATCAGATGGTCGTCTCGTTCCGAGCAGGGGGTCAGACTCGAACCATGTTGCTCAACGCGGTCGTCTGGCAGGCGTTCAACGGGGAAGTCCCGGATGGCCACCATATCGGCTACAAGGATGAGGACAAGGAGAATTGCTCTCTGGACAACCTCGAGCTGAGGAGGAACAAGGAGAAGCCGGTAAAGCCTCGTAGGAGCAGGTGGGACCCGGACGAGAACGGCTTCATGCCCATCGACTACTATATCAACATGAAGGACGGAGTGAAAGGAGCGGTCGAGAGTGGTATTCCGCAGCACTGCCGAGTCGTCCTGTGAGACATTCCGGGACTCGGTCGTCGACGACATCGAGGTGAGCGACCTCGGGAGGGTTAGGCGCATCTCGACGGGTCAGATCCTGGCCTCATATCGTCGGCCGAACGGGTACGTTCAGATCACGATCTGGGACCGTGGGATTAGACGGACGAAGTACGTCCAGAAGATGGTCTGGGAGGCCTTCAACGGCCCTCTGGAGCCCTTGCAGAGGGTTGCGCATATGAATGGCGACCGGACCGACAACAGGCTCTCAAACCTCTTCCTGGAGTCCCACAGCGACTCGATGAAGAGGGCGTGGGACGCCAAGAGGCGCCAGTGGGAGCATATCTACCAAGGAGTTCTGTGGTGAGCGAGTACAGGAGCCCGCACAACGACGGGCATGATCCGTATATCCTGATCTGGGAGTACGGAACCGAGGTTCAGCAGGCGGAGTTCACCGAGCGGTGGGCCGAGTACGAACCGGATACGGGTTGGACCGTCTGGTGTTTCCGCCTTGAGGATGGGCGGGTCATGACGTTCCGGGCTCTCGAGTGGGAGCAGAAGGACGATGTCAATCATCTGACGACCATTTATCTCACTCCGAAGCGGAAGGAGAATCCATGACACCCGCTGAACCGGTCATTCTGACCATCATTCGAGGGGCTGAGCGAATCTTCGAGAAAGAGGGTCACTACGACATCTGGACCTTCTCAAAGGACGGCGGTTCCGTGGTATCCATCAGGGACTGCATCACCGACAAGATCCTATTCGACGAGCTTCCAATCGGATCCATGGCCGTGACAGCACCATTCGTCTATATTCAGACCAAGAGGGTCTGAACCTTGGGGCCGGTTGATCTGTGGCCTCACCAGGTCGAAGCTGTGAAGAACCTGGGAAATGGCTGTATATTGACTGGGAAGCCGGGCTCGGGGAAGTCGGTTGTCGCCCTCCAGTACTACATCGAGAGAGTGCTGGGGGTGCGGCATCCGGCCGATCTGGGCCGCAGGCTCGCCGAGGGGCCCCGTCTGGTCATAATCACCACCGCTCGGAAGAGGGACGACCTCGACTGGCAGGGGGATGTGGCCTTGTACGGGCTCACGCACTACACAACGGTTGATTCCTGGAATAACATCAGCAACTACCGCAACATCCGTGACTCCTTCATCATATTCGATGAGCAGAGAGCCATCGGAAACGGCAAGTGGGCGAAGACATTCGTCAAGATGGCCAGGAACAACGAGTGGATCATGCTGTCGGGCACTCCTGGGGATAATTGGCTGGACTACTGCCCGGTATTCGTGGCCAACGGCTTCTTCAAGAACCGCACCGAGTTCGAGAGGGAGCACTGTCAGTTCAACTATCGCGCCGGTTATCCTCGTCTCGAGCGATATCTTGGGCAGGGGAAGTTGCTTCGGTTGAGGAACAGGATTCTCGTGGACATGCCATTCGTCAAGAAGACGATCAAGAAGCGGACAGACGTTCCGGTCCCCTACGAGGAGAAGCCATATCGTACGATTCAGAAGTACCGCTTCGATCCGTACAAGGAGGAGCCCATCAAGAACGCAGGAGGCCTCTGTCATGTCTTGAGAAGAGTGACTAATGAGGATCCTGTGAGACTTGAGGCGGTGAGAGGGCTGTGCGAGAGGCATCCTCGGGTCATAGTCTTCTACAACTTCGACTACGAGCTCTTCATGCTGCGGTCACTGAGGGATATTCTGGGCGTTCCCGTCGCAGAGTACAATGGTCACAAGCACGAACCCTTGCCCGAAGGGCCTCGTTGGGTGTATCTAGTGCAGTACACCGCGGGGGCCGAGGCATGGAACTGCACCACCTGTGACACCATGATATTCTTCTCCCAGAACTACTCGTGGAAGGTCATGGAGCAGTGCGAGGGGCGAATCGACAGGCTGAACACTCCTTATTCAGTCCTGAACTACTACTACCTGAAGAGCCAGTCACCCATCGATCAGGCCATTTCGAGGGCGATTCGGGTCAAGGAGATCTTCAATGAGAGGGGTTTCTACGACTCTTTGAGCTGATTGTTGTACCACCCGTTGTACTACTTGGTATGACGGGTGGGCAACGATTCTGTTATTTGTGTGACTGGTGGTGAAAGAGGGGCACGTGTGATTTGCCAGTTTTTTTGCCAGTTTTGAAACAGACCTGGCAAACGGCCGAAATCTATTGTACTTGTGAGCCCGGATTTTGCCAGTTTTGGAGCGATTTGCCAGTTTTGAAACGGGGGTGGCAAGCAAACTGGCAACCACTTTTCGTTGGAATTGCAACGTTTTACCCCTCATTTTGCCAATTTGCCAGTTTTGTTCTGATCAGTAGGTGTTGAGTAAATTTTCTATATATAGAGAGTAAGAGAGAAAAAAAACTGACAAACTGTCACAAGGGTCTTGTACTTGTGGATCTAGTCTACTTGTGGCCGGGGTAGGGGTTCCGACGAGGCTTCTGGTGGCTGGACCCGTATCTCAAGCCTACAGGGCCCGGGGATCAGTGCATGTACAATAGACCGCGTCGCGAACCTTGATCATAATGAAGGAGATGGGACCTCCATATTTTGGACCCTCTTTTTCGCCATAGCCCCCACGGCTGATCATAACTACGCTACCCAGCAAGTTCACTCAATCACTACATAGTTGACGAGCACTGACCTTGCGCCATGATCAGTCGTGGGTATAATTCTTGACTCGAGGATAGACCCCATGCTCGAACGAGACTACCAGCGTGGCCTCATATCCAGGATCGAGGATCGCCTGCCCGGCTGTATCATCCTCAAGAACGACCCGAACCACAACCAGGGCATACCCGACCTGATCATCATATTCGGGTCCAAGTGGGCCGCGCTCGAGGTCAAGCGGAGCAAGGACGCTCCGCACCGACCCAACCAGGACCATTTCGTCGACAAGCTCGCCCAGTGGTCCTTCGCTTCATTCATATACCCGGAGAACGAGAAAGGAACGCTTGATGCTCTGGAACACGCACTCGAGGCTGGAGGGCCTCCACGCATTTCTGAGCGCCAGCAAGCACAGCTGGGTGAACTACGACGACGCCAAGCTGGGCGAGGCATTTCGAACGGCGCAGGCGTCGGCGATGGGGACCAGGCTCCACGCCCTGGCCGCCGAGCATATTCGCCTGAAGCTGCGGATGCCGAGGAACAAGGCCACCTTCAACGCCTACGTGAACGACGCCATTGGCTACGGTCTTGACCCCGAGGTCGTGCTGTATCACAGCGAGAACGCATTCGGGACCGCCGACGCCATCGGCTTCGACGAGAAGAAGCGCCTTCTGCGCATTCATGACCTCAAGACCGGCGTGACCCGCGTCAACATGGTCCAGCTCCATATCTACGCAGCCCTGTTCTGCCTGGAGTACGAGAAACTGCCCGGTGAGATCGACTTCGAGACCCGCATCTACCAGAATGACGATATCCTGGTCGACAAGCCGCAGCCCGACGACATCGCCCATATCATGGACAAGATCACATGGTTCGACAAACTCATCGAGGAGATCAAGTCTGAGGATTCCTGATGGAGTTGTGGAACGAAGCACGGGGTCAGGTCTTCGACCGGCATAAATTCCGAGTTCTCAAGCAGACCCCCGATTCTGCCGGATATCTTCGGGTTAAGCTGTGGATCGCCGGAGAACGCAAGAGTGTGTCGGTTCACCGATTGGTTGCTGATGCTTTCTATGATTGCGGCGTCGATGGGTGGGAAGTCAACCATATTGATGGCGACAAGACCAACAACCACATAGTGAATCTCGAGCTCACAACCAGATCGGGCAACATGATTCACGCATTCGAGCGCGGTCTTGCAGAGCCCTGTTATGCTGTGACTCGTGTGCGAATTCGCGAAACCGGGGAGATATTCCCGTCTACCGGAGCCGTTGATCGTTATCTCGGGGTTAGTCCGGGTAGCGTTTCGAAGACTCTTCGAGGGCTACAGCCCACATGCAAAGGGTACACGTTCGAACGCATTGGGGGTGAGGCCCATGACTCGTGATGAGCTGATGCACTACGGCACCAAGCGCCATTCGGGTCGTTATTTACCCTTGGGGATCCGGTAAGGACCCATATCAGTCGGCTCAGGGCTTCCTCGCCGAGAGGGACAAGCTCAAGTCGCAGGGCATGTCTGAGGTCGATATTGCCAAGGCCTGGGGCATGAGCACCACCGAGTACCGTGCTCTGAACAGCATCGCCCGTGCCGAGAAGAAGGCCGGCGATATTTCTCGAGCATCCAGGATGAAGGACGCCGGTCTTCCCAACACGGAGATCGGTCGACGCATGGGACTCAACGAGTCCTCTGTTCGTGAACTTCTCAAGCCCAACGCATCGTTTCGCAAGGACGAGATCACCCGGGTCAAGGACATATTGGCCGACGAGGTGAAGCAGAAGAAGTTCATCGAGTACGGTCTGGGGGTCGAGCAGAACCTCCAGTGCTCATCGACATCTTTGAAGACCGCCGTCGAGGCCCTCAAGGCCCAGGGATATACCACCCACGACGTCAAGGTCAAGCAGGCCAACAGCGATAACTACACCATTCTCAAGGTTCTGGCCCCGCCTGGGACCAAAGCCGCGGATATCCATGCCCACAGGGAGAAGATCCGCACTCCCGGTGTCGTCATCGACGAGAAGGGCATATTGTCCACCGGTCTCAAGACTCCTCGACCCATATCCTCGAAGAGAGTCAGCGTCAAGTACGCCGAGGACGGCGGAACCGACATGGACGGCGTTATTCTGATGCGCCGTGGAGTCAAGGAGCTCAGCCTCGGCGGCTCCAACTACGCCCAGGTGCGCATTTCCGTCGACGGAACGCACTACCTCAAGGGCATGGCCATGTACTCGGATGATATTCCGAAGGGTAAGGACATCGTCTTCAACACCAACAAGAAGAAGGGCACACCCATGATGGGCGGCAAGGACCACACGGTCCTCAAGCCCATGAAGGATGACCCCGATAATCCGTTCGGTGCTGTTGTTAAGCAGAGGATGTTCAAGAACCCCAAGACCGGCAAGAAGGAACTGAGCGCTCTCAATATTGTGAACGAGGAGGGCAAGTGGGATTCCTGGTCCCAGTCCCTGGCCTCACAGTTCCTATCCAAGCAGTCACCCAAATTGGCCAAGCAGCAGCTTCAGCTCACCAGGGATGGTAAGCGCAAGGAGTTGCAGGAGATCATGTCGCTCACGAATCCCGTTATTCGCAAGCGCATGCTCATGTCATTGGCCGATGACTGCGACTCGGCTGCGGTTCATCTGAAGGCGAAGGCTCTACCCGGCCAGGCTTCTCAGGTCATATTGCCGATGCCCCATCTCAAGAAGGGCGAGGTGTATGCTCCTAACTACCCTGACGGTAGCGTTGTTAGTCTCGTGCGTTATCCTCATGGCGGGACTTTCGAGATCCCTACGCTCACTGTTAACAACCGAGGCAAGAAGTCGAGACATATTCTTGGCAATGCTCGGGATGCTATTGGGATCCATCCTCATGTCGCTGAGCGCCTTAGCGGTGCTGATTTTGACGGCGACTCCGTCCTGGTAATCCCCAACAAGGGGAAGACCAAGATCCGATCAACCGCCCCACTCAAGGGACTCAAGGGCTTCGAGCCCAAGAGGACATATCCCGGGTACAAGGGAATGAAGCGGATGTCGGATACTCAGACCCAGATGGGTAAGGTGTCCAATCTTATTACGGACATGACCCTGAAGGGCGCCAGTGCCGACGAGCTGGCCCGGGCCGTCCGCCATTCCATGGTAGTCATCGATGCCGAGAAGCATAATCTCAACTACAAGCAGTCCGAGATTGATAACGGCATCGCCGCTCTCAAGCGGAAGTACCAGGGTGGCGCCGATAAAGGTGCGGCTACTCTTATTTCCAGGTCCAAGGGTGTCAAGTACGTCCCCCATCGCAAGCCCCGTAGTGCGGCGAAGGGTGGACCATATGATCCCAAGACTGGGAAGAAGGTCTACGAGGAGACCGGCGAGTCCTATATTAACAAGCAGGGCAAGCTGGTCAAGAAGCAGACCAAGTCCACCAGGATGGCCGAGACATCTGATGCCCGGCGGTTATCTTCCGGTACCCTGATGGAGGGTATTTACGCACAGCATGCCAATGAGTTGAAGGCCATGGCCAACGATTGCCGTAAGCGTGCATTGGCTACCCCCTCCATCAAGAGAAACCCCCGTGCTGCCAAAGCATACGCCCCCGAGGTTTCATCCCTCCGGGCCAAATTGAACAGGGCCCTCAAGGAGAAGCCCCTCGAGCGGCAGGCACAGCTTGTGGCACAAGGAGTTGTGCAGAAGAAACTTGATTCAAATCCAAATCTGAGCAAGAAAGAGCGCGCCAAACTGGAGGCCATGGCCATCAAGACGGCCCGTGAGAGGCTTGGTTATAATCGAGCTGGAACACGGATCGTCCCCACACCTCGTGAGTGGGAGGCCATCCAGAAGGGTGCTATTTCGAACTCGATGATGGAGCAGATCATGGCCAACTCCGATCTGGACACCATCAAGAGCCTTGCTCTGCCCAAGCAGAAGCTTGCTCTTGCTCCTCATCAGCGCTCTCGCATCGATTCGTTGCGCTCTAACGGAGCTACTACAGCAGAGATCGCTGACTCACTGGGCATCTCAGTAGCTAGAGTCAAGGAGTACTTGCATGGCTAGGAGAAAGCTCTCAGAACACCGCCCACAGACCTCTAGAGGAGGTGTATAGGCCATGCTACGCCTAGCACTGACTACTGAGGACAATCCTTACGATCCTTTCGATGAGTTCGACGAATGGTTTGCATTTGACGTGAGTCAAGGCTACCACACCTGTGCCTACCTAGCACGGGTCACTACCACTAACACTGAGCTCTCGGAAGCAGATCAACTCGAAGCGACGAATGAAGCGATTCAAGAGATCATGAAGTACAACTTGACTGGAAACTATCAAGTTGTCGAACGCGAAGTTTCGTGATCTTTCGTCCATTTCGTCCATTCTGAACTTCGAAAGAGGGGGGAGAGGGTCCGCAAAAAGGCCCACCCCCCGTCATCGGCCCGCACCCGGCATTTTCCCCGGAGGTGTTTTTGGGCAGTATGAGCCGGGGTTTCGGATAAGACAGGACGACATGTGTCGTTGGGGTCTTCTTGCGTTCGTTCCTTTCTACCCAACGAGGGGTACGCAAGTCGTCCTGTCCTACCTGAAACCCCGGTTCATATCCAGTAAAGGAACCCGGAATAGGAGAGAACTCCGTGGCAAGGGCCAAGAAGTCACCCAGAGGACGGGCCGCCACTCCGGAGCAGCAAGAGAATCGACTCATGTCGCTCGCAGTCCAGCGAGCCGAGGAGATGCTACTGGACGGCACGGCTCCTCCTTCCATCATCACTCACTACCTCAAGCTCGCCACGAGCCGTGAACGGCTGGAGCAGGAGCGAATCAGGGCCGAGAACGACATGCTCAAGGCCAAGGCCGATGCTCTGGCTGCCTCAGCTCGAGGCGAGGAGGCCTACAAGGAGGTTCTCGAGGCGTTCAAGTCCTACGCCGGGGGAGGTGTGGGTCTTGAGTCGGATTCGGACCTATAGTGAACTCTCTCGCATCGAATCCTTCGAGGATCGTTACGAATACCTGCGTCTCAATCAGGATCCAGGTGATCAGACCTTCGGTTTCGAACGGTATCTGAACCAGACCTTCTATCACTCCACCGAGTGGCGGCAGGCAAGGCAGAAGGTCATCCTTCGAGACGACGCATGCGACCTCGGGGTCCCAGGTCACGACATCTACGACAAGATTCTCGTTCATCACATGAACCCGATTCGGCCTGAGGACCTCGAGGGGGAGTTCAATCCCGACATCCTCGACCCCGAGTACCTGATCTGCGTGCGACACGACACACACAACGCGATTCACTTCGGCGATGCGAGCCTGTTACCCAAGTCTCCTGTCGAGAGAACGCCGAATGACACGATACCCTGGAGGTGACCGTGGCTGACTCGATACTCAACGACATCAAGAAGGCCCTCGGCATCGCTGAGGACTACACGGCCTTCGATCAGGAGATCATCCTCCACACAAACACGGCGATCATGTTCGCCGAACAGCTGGGTCTGCCCTCCTTCAAGATCACCGGCAAGACGGAGACGTGGGATCGGTACCTTACGGGCGTCACGAAGAATCTCGAGGCCGTCAAGACGTATCTGTACCTGCAAGTCAGGCTCGTCTTCGATCCTCCCGCCAACTCGTTCGTCGTGACGGCGATCGAGAAGCAGCTTCAGGAGTACGCCTGGCGCATCAGCATTCAGAAGGAGATCCCATGAGCGACACACTCGCGCACTACGGGGTCAAGGGGATGCGCAGGGGCACTCGGAAGAGCCGTGAGGAGCGGAATGCTGAGCGCCGTGCCAAGTATGAGGCCAAGCTCAAGGCGAAGTATGGCATCGACGATGTCGGCAAGATTGAGAACTACCTCAAGAAGCGCAAAGAGCACGCGGAGAAGGTCAAGAACTGGCGCCTGGCCAACCAGCGCAACCGTCAGTTGACTGCTACGGAGCGTCGAGAAAAGTACTACGGCGAGCTGGACCGCGGGAAGCTGGGCAAGACGTACTCCACGGACGCCACACTCGCCGAGGCTGCCCGTAAGTTCTACAAGAAGGGGCACAACAAGCGTATGAGCCACTCAGAGTTTATGCACTTTGGTGTTAAAGGTATGAAGTGGGGCGTCCGCAAGTCACGCATCAAGAATTCCAAGAAGTGGACCTCCAAGAAGCAGGCCAAAATAGACGGTATGTCCGACGATCAGCTGAAGAAGGCCAACAACCGGCTTCGACTGGAGAAGGAATACAAGCAGCTGACTCAGACCAAACTCGAGAAGTATCGCAAACGGGTTGGGAAAGCCGCCGAAGAGGCCGCCTTCAACACCTTGCAGAATGCACTTCAGAAGGGCTTCAAGTCAGCAGCCAGCAGAGGAGGGTCCGCTGCTATCAAGGGCGCCAAGCGATTCAAGCACTCGGAGACAGGAATGTCCAGCAATATCTTCTTCATCGACGAGGACGAGGTCCTTTCTCACCATGGCGTTAAAGGCATGCGTTGGGGCGTTCGTAAGCAGCGTCCCTCCGGAGGCGCCGGTCCGTCCAAGAAGCGCAAGGGTCTTTCGCGTAACCAGAAGCGCGCCATCGCTGGAGCACTCGGCCTCGCTGCCGGAGTCGGCACTGGTATTTATCTGCAAAAGTCCGGTAACGGCAAGAAGCTAGCTGGACTGGCGAAGAAGCAGGGTGCCGCTGCTAAGAAGTTCGCCCAGGGAAAGGGTCGCAACCTCGGCGCTCAGGCTCGTGTCAAGAAGGCTCAGGCCAAGCGCTTCGCCAAGGCGCAGTCCGCGAATGCCAAGGGTGCGGCCGAGAAGCTGAAGACCACCAAGGCTGGTAAATACGCCGAGGCCACGCGCCTCGGTGCTAACGCTGCCAAGTTCAAGGCGGGGGCTACTGCTCGTAGCGCCGGATACAAGGCCAAGAACCAGGCCTGGAAGGTCGGTAATACCGCGCGCAATGCGGCTAAAGGCGGAGCCAGTGGTGTTAAGGCCGCAGCCGGATCCGCTGCACGTACAACAAAGTCCAAGTTCGGCAAGAAGGCTCCTAGTAAGGCGCTTTCCACCGTGGTTCGCTCGGGAGGAGCCGGTCGGCGTAAGCTCGCCGTTTCCGGAACCAAGGTCGTTGGCGGCGGGAACAAAGCTCTCGCCAAGAACCTTGCGAAGATCGGCGCGGTCGGGGTAGGAGCCCACGCGACTGGGGTTGTTGCGGGTCGCGCGGCGGCTAAAGCCGCGGGTAAGAAGCTTGAGTCCACCGGTAAGCGCAGGCGGGCTCAGAAGCGTCGCTGACCATGCTGTCGAATACCGCTACCCCGCGATATTACGCAGAGTTCCGAGATGATGTCCTCGCAGGTCGGATCCCGGTCTGCAAGGAGATCGAGATGGAGATGAACAGGATCGATGATCGGATTCGCAATCCCGGTTTTTATTACGATAGCGACGCTGTGGAGGGATTCATCCGCTTCGCGGAAGCGGAGATGACTCTCACCGACGGATCTGATCTTCGCCTGCTCCCTAGCTTCAAACTCTGGGCCGAGGAGATCTTCGGCTGGTGGTTCTTCACCGAGCGATCGGTCTATGTCCCCAACAAGACGAACGCCGGCGGCCATTTCGAGAAGCGCCGGGTGAAGCAACGCCTCATCAACAAGCAGTACATCATCGTCGCCCGAGGTGGGGCGAAGTCTCTATACGAGACACTCCTTCAAGCCTATTTCCTGACGATCGACACGTCGACCACCCACCAGGTGACGACCGCGCCGACCATGAAGCAGGCGGAGGAGGTCATGCAGCCCTTTCGCACTGCCATCACCAGAGCCAAGGGTCCCCTGTTCGATTTCATGACGCAGGGGTCTCTTCAGAACACGACCGGCAATCGAGCGCTTCGCCAGAAGCTTGTCCCCACCAAGAAGGGGATCGAGAACTTCATGACGAACAGCCTGCTCGAGGTTCGCCCCATGTCCATCGACAAGCTTCAGGGTCTTAGGACCAAGATGAACACGGTGGACGAGTGGCTGTCCGGCGATATTCGAGAGGATGTCGTTGGTGCCATCGAGCAGGGGGCGTCCAAGGTCGACGACTGGCTCATTCTGGCCGTGTCCTCGGAGGGCACTGTCAGGAACTCGGCGGGCGACAACATGAAGATGGAGCTTCTCAACATCCTGAGGGGCGACTACTCGGATCCGCACACGTCCATCTTCTACTATCGGCTCGATGACCTTAAGGAGGTCGCGGATCCGTCGACGTGGCTGAAGGCCCAACCGAATCTCGGCGCCACCGTATCCTACGAGACTTATCAGCGAGATGTCGAGAGGGCGGAGCACGTGCCTGCGGCCAGGAATGACATTCTGGCCAAGAGGTTCGGCATCCCCATGGAGGGGTACACGTACTTCTTCACTTACGAGGAGACCCTGCCGCACAATCGTCAGGATTTCTGGGGCATGCCGTGCTCCATAGGTGTCGACCTCTCGCAGGGCGATGACTTCACTGCATTCACATTCTTGTTCCCCCTCAGCCGGGGCAGGTTCGGCGTCAAGACGCGCTGCTACATTTCTGAGCGCACCATGCTGCGTCTCCCGGGGGCCACTCGTCAGAAGTATGAGGAGTTCCTCCAGGAGGGCTCACTCATGGTGCTCGAGGGTACGGTTCTTGACATGATGAACGTCTACGAGGACCTCGAGGCGTTCGTCACCTCCTGCGAGTACGATGTGCGCTGTCTCGGGTTCGACCCGTACAACGCCAAGGAGTTCGTCACTCGCTGGGAGAACGAGAACGGCCCGTTCGGGATCGAGAAGGTGATTCAGGGATCCCGGACGGAGTCCGTTCCTCTAGGCGAGATCAAGGACATGGCGGAGGACCGTAAACTCCTGTTCGACCAGTCCATGATGACCTTCACCATGGGAAACGCCATCACCCTGGAGGACACCAACGGGAACCGCAAGCTCCTGAAGGCCCGACGGGAGAACAAGATCGACTCGGTCGCCGCTCTGATGGACGCCTGGGTCGCATACAAACTCAACAAGGACATGTTCGACTAGGAGGTGGAGGTCATAGGACTGCGAGACAGATTACAGCACGCCTACAACGCCTTCACTGGCAAGGACATCAGCCGGTCGACCCTCGGCCCTTCCTACACGGTACGGGCCGACAGGCTCGCACTCGGTTGGACGGCCGACAAATCGATCATCTCGTCCCTGTTCAACATGATCGCAATCGACGTGTCCGCCACGCCGATCCGGCATGTCGACACGGCTCAAAATGGAACCTTCATCGGGATCCGGCGCTCGGCTCTCAACGACTGCCTGATGCTCGAGCCGAACATCGACCAGAACGGACGCGCCTTCATCCAGGACGCCGTACTGTCACTGTTCGACGAGGGTGTCATCGCGATTGTTCCAGTCGAGTCAGACCTGGATCCGAGGACGAACAACAGCTTCGACATCAAGCAGCTCCGTGTCGGACGGATCACCCAGTGGTTCCCCGAGAACGTTGAGGTTGAGGTCTACAACCAGACTACCTCGAACAGGGAACGGGTTATCCTGCCGAAGCGAACGGTGGCCATCGTCGAGAACCCTCTTTACGAGGTGATGAACAAGCCCAACTCGACCCTCAAGCGACTGAGCCGCAAGCTCTCGATGCTGGACCTGGCCGACGAGAAGACGTACACCGGTAAGCTGGACATCATCATCCAGCTCCCCTATGTCGTCAAGACCGAGGCCATGCGTCAGCGGGCTGAGAACCGCATCCAGTCCATCGAGGACCAGCTCGGCAAGGGTGGACACGGGATCGCCTACACCGACGGCTCCGAAAAGATCACGCAGTTGAACCGCCCGGCGGAGAACAACCTGCTCGATCAGATCAAGTTCCTCACCGCCGAGCTCATGAGTCGACTGGGGATCTCGGAGGACGTCTTCAAGGGCACTGCGACGGAGATCGTCTGGACGCACTACTGGAACCGGGCCGTAGAGCCCGTACTTTCGGCTCTCGCCGACGGGATGAGCAAGGCCTTCCTCACGAAGACCGCGCGCACCCAGGGCCAGGCCGTGCAGTACATCCGCGACCCGTTCAAGAACGTTCCTCCGAGCCAGATCGTCACATCCCTGGACACCATGCTCAGGGACCAGGTCATCACGCCGAACGAGGCCCGTACGAGGATCGGCCTTCCGCCGTCCCCGAACGAGCAGGCGGATCAGTTGCAGAACCCGAACATCAACCCACAGATGGGTGACACCTCCCTGGACGGCGAGGGGGCTGCCGCGGACTCCGGTCCTGATGTTCAGTCAGTGCTCAGCATGCCGATGAGCCAAGTCAGAGGAGAAGGATGAAGTTCGACTTCAGTGGCTGGGCCACTAAGAACGACCTGACCTGCTCCGATGGACGCACTATCAAGCACAATGCGTTCAAGGAGAATGACGGCCAGCGCGTGCCGCTTGTGTGGCAGCATGGGCACAACGCCGTCGACAACGTTCTCGGGCACGCACTGCTCGAGAATCGAGATGAGGGTGTTTACGCCTACTGCGCTCTGAACGACACTTCCGCGGCCGACAACGCCAGGGAGCTCGTCAAGCACGGCGACGTCAAGGCTCTCTCGATCTACGCCAACCGCCTCGACCAGCGAGGGGCTGACGTTATTCACGGCAACATCGTCGAGGTTTCCATGGTCCTGTCCGGGGCCAACCCGGGCGCCTTGATCGACAACGTTGCTCTGGAGCACTCGGATGGTTCATGGACCGAGTCCGAGGAGGAGGCCATCATCTACTCCGGCCTCACGCTCTCGCACGATTCCGGAGACACAACGGAGGACACAGAATCCATGGGCAAAGACGAGGCTTACGACGAGGACGACCTCACGGTTGCCGATGTCCTCGAGACTCTCGACGACGACCAGCGTCTGGCTGTTGCGGCCCTTATCGAGGAGATCAGCGGTGACGTTGATGACGATGAGGACTTCGACGACGAGGACGAGGAGTTCGATGAGGACTATGACGAAGACTACGAGGAGGACGCCGAGCACGGCGACTCTGGGGGTGATACTCTGATGCATTCCAACATCTTCGAGGGCGACGCTCGTAAGAACATGGGCCCGCACCTCACTCATGCCGATGAGGAGCAGATCTTCGCTGAGGCCCGTATGCCCGGCATGACGCTCCGCACCGCCGTACTGGCTCACGCCGCGGACTACGGCATCAAGAACCCGGAGCTTCTGTTCCCGGACGCCACCAACCTGGACCCGGAGCCCCAGCGTGTCATGCGTGAGAACTCCTGGGTCTCCAGGGTTCTCCAGGGCGCCAAGCACACCCCCTTCTCCCGCGTCAAGACCCAGTGGTCCAACCTGACCGCTGACGACCTGCGGGCCAAGGGTTACGTCAAGGCCAGCCGCAAGAAGGACGTCGTCTACGAGGTCGCCAACCGGAAGACCGAGCCGACGACCGTTTACAACAAGACGAAGATCGATCGTGACGATGTCCTCGACATCACCACGTTCAACGTCGTTGCCTGGATGCAGCAGAACCTGCGCTACTCCCTCGAGGAGGAGCTGGCCCGCGCCGTCCTGATCGGTGACGGTCGTCAGGTGTCCGACGAGAACAAGATCAAGGAGGCCAACATCCGCCCCATCTGGACGGATGACGAGCTCTTCTCCCACAAGGTTCTCATCGACAAGGACGCTAAGACCCCCGACATCATCGACGCGGTCCGTCGGAGCCGGAAGTTCTACAAGGGCTCCGGTTCTCCGGTCCTGTTCACCACGAACGGGTTCGTCTGCGACATGCTCGAGATCAAGGACCTCAACCAGCGCTACGTCTACGAGACCAAGCAGGCCGTCGCCAACGCCCTGAACGTCTCTGACGTCATCGAGGTCGAGGTCATGGAGGGCGCCAAGCGCGATGTCGGCGGTAAGACCCAGAACCTGCTCGGCATCATCGTCAACATGCAGGACTACACCATGGGCTCCGACAAGGGCGGCGAGACCTCGTTCTTCGAGCAGTTCGACATCGACTTCAACCAGCAGAAGTACCTGCTGGAGGCTCGTTGCTCGGGCGCGCTGACCAAGTACAAGTCCGCGATCGTCATCGAGAAGGCCACGGCCTGATTCGGTCAAAATGGCAAGATTCTTCGGAAGCATAGGCTACGGACACGCCGTCGAGACATCTCCCGGCGTGTTCGAGGACAAGATCACGGAGAGGGAGTACTACGGGGACGTCAACCGCTCCCAGAAGCAGTACGACGGAGAGGCAAAAGTCATCCAGAATCTCCGCCTCAACAACGAGATCTCCATCGTGGCCGACTCCTACGCCGAGGAGAACTTCTTCGCCATCAAGTACGTGAGGTGGATGGGGGCGCGCTGGGTCGTCACGAATGTGGAGGTCCGTCGCCCCCGCCTCATCCTCAACCTCGGAGAGGTGTACAATGGCCCAACGCCTTGAGTTCCACAACAAACTCATCACAGCGCTGGGCTCTAGGAACGTCTACTTCCAGCCCCCGGAGTCCGTCCAGCTCACCTACCCGTGCATCGTGTACGAACGGAGTCGAGCCGACTCGAAGTTCGGCGACAACGCCAATTGGATGTACACACCGCGCTATTCGGTCACCCTCATCAGCAGGAATCCCGACGAGCCGGTGCTCGATGCCCTTGCGGCCATGCCGATGTCTACCTTCGAGAGGCACTTCGTGGCGCACAATCTTCATCACGACGTGTTCAACATCTACCAAGGAGTATAGATGGCTGTCCTGACCTGGGACGAGACGGGCAAGAAGTTCTACGAGACTGGTGTGGACCGCGGTGTCCTCTTCCCCGTCGACCTGGCCACCGGTGCTTACGCCAAGGGCGTTGCCTGGTCCGGTCTCACCAACGTCACCGAGACTCCGAGCGGCGCGGAGCAGACTGACCTGTACGCCGACAACATCAAGTACCTCTCCCTGACCTCGGCCGAGACGTTCGAGGGCAAGATCGAGGCCTACACCTACCCGGACGAGTGGCTCCAGTGCGACGGTTCCGCCGTTGTCGACAAGGTCGTCATCGGCCAGCAGGACCGCTCGACCTTCGGCCTGGCGTACCGCACCATTAAGGGCAACGACCAGAAGAAGAACAACTACGGCTACAAGATTCACCTGCTCTACGGCCTGAACGCCTCTCCTTCTGAGCGCTCCTACGCCACAGTGAACGACTCGCCTGAGGCGATCACCTTCTCCTGGTCCTTCAAGGGTACCCCGGTCAACGTGACCGGCCACAAGCCCACCTGTGTCGTCACCCTCGACTCCACGGTTGTCGGCAACAAGGGCATGACCGCCATCGAGAAGCTGATCTGGGGCGATGGCGCTACCGAGTCCAAGCTCCCGACCCCTGACGAGGTCATCGCCGCCGTCAAGGCTGCGGTCTGATCGCTCCCACGGACCCCGTGATCCGCTCCGGGGTCCGTGGTGACTTCCAGGGAGGAACGAATGCTGACGATTCACGTCGTCGGGGATGAGCTCTACGACGAGGATCGGAACGAGTTCATCAACGGCTTCGAGGGAGACCTCGAGCTGGAGCACAGTCTCGTCGCTCTGTCAAAATGGGAGTCCAAGTGGCATGTCCCGTACCTCGGCAACGAGAAGCTAACCACGGATCAGGTTCTGTACTACGTCAAGTGCATGACCTTGAACGAGATAGACCCCGTCGCCTACTCGCACCTGACTCTCGAGAACATCCAGGCCATCAAGGACTACATCGAGAACAAGATGACGGCCACGACATTCGTCGAGACCGAGGGATCCAGCCCCGATCGAGGGGTCGTCACGTCGGAGCTCGTCTATTATTGGATGGTGGCTCTACAGATCCCGTTCGAGTGCCAGTACTGGCACATCAACAGACTACTCACACTCATCCGAGTGTGCAACGCGAAGAACCAACCCGATAAGAAGATGTCGACCGCCGCCACACTTCGACAGAATCAGGCTCTGAACGCGGCGAGACGGGCCAAGTATCACTCACGAGGTTAGTATGCCTGGCGTAACCCCTCTGATTCACACCACTGTGCGCGGCGAGTCCAGTCCGTTCAGCACGGTTTACATCTCCCCAACCAACGGTGTCACAGACGCCTCGGTCACGCTTGGATCGAATCCCAGCTTCGAGCTGGATGTCGCTTTCTACGCAGGCTCCAAGGCCCTGCTCAAGGTCGTTCGCCGTGACGGTACTTCTGACCAGAAGATGATCGACCTCAAGGAGTCTATGCCCGAGAAGGTCGTGTGGTTCAATACCCGAGCTGGCTCTGGCTACGGCACGTTCGACACTGGATGGATCAAGTGCCCTGATAACAACGCCTACGTTTACCGCGTCATGGCGGGTCAGGTGTACGTCAAACGCAATAGCGACTGGCAGACTCAGGACCTTAATGGAACGAGGGACGTCAAGGTTGTCGACCTCCCCAAGGAGATCCAGGTTCGAAGCCGGACGACGTTTGTTCTCCCTAAGGGGGACTACACGGACGACGGGTCCATCATCGAGATCTGGCCCGGAGATGCGACGACGCCCCCGCGTGTCCGTGCGCAGCTCAAGGCCAACGGCGCTCGGATCATCCCGGTGCTCTTCGCCCCCATCGAGAACTCCAACGGTTGAAAAAGGTCAAAATGACTGTATCTCAGTACGCAGCATCCTGTGCTAGGTATTACGCCGACGTCGCGGATGTCGGCTACTCCCAGCCGGACCGCTGGACTTTCTACGACCAGTCCGATTGGGACGGCTGGCTCGTCCAGTCACCCGCCAATGCAGACTGCTCGGCACTCGTCGCCGGCTGCTACAACCTCGCAGCCCACCACGAGTGGGGGGAGCCCTTCACCGCCGGCTATTTCCCAAGGTCGACCTGGACCGGATCGATGCGCGACGAGTGCGCACAGCGGAACTTCGCCGACATCTCCGACCAGTGGACTGGCAACGAGCCCGACGGCGGGTTCGAGATCGGTGACATCGTTCTGTCCGAGGAGGCCTCGGGCGGTCGTGGACATGTTGCTATGGTCACAGGACTCGGTCCGACCATTCTGTCCGAGGCATGGATCGCCGAGGACGGCTCGATCGACGGATACCTCGGCGACCAGACCGGTAACGAGGTCCGGTCCATCGAGTACAATCAGCATCCATATACTCAGGCCGCCGCTTGGACACACTGCCTTCGCAGGCGGGACAACCACGGCTCCAGTGCCCCGTCTCACCGCGAGGAGAACGGTGCGGCCACTTCTATCCAGGATGCGGTCCTCCGTGCGGCTGACGCCGTCGGTTGTCCCTGGTGGGCCGCCCTCGGCGCGCTCAAGATGGAGACCGGTGAGGCCGGAGCCAATATTTACGGCCACGACGCCGGAGGCGCCTGCTCCGGCTGGGGCGAGGTGACGAGGGACAACTTCCTCAACTACTTCTGGCCCGTTGTCTCGGAGTGGGGCACCTCGAACGGCGTCGGACCGCTCCAGGTCACATATAACGGATATTTCATCAACGATCCGAACAGGGAGTGGTGGGATCCGCAGAAGTCCTCCGAGGTCGGCTGCGCCATTCTCAAGGGACTCATTCAGTCCGAGGGCGATTCCTACGAGGACCTCAAGCGAGTCGGTTCTCGATACAACTCTGGGTCCGCAGACGGGGCTTATGAGGCTTACGGCATTCCGTTCTCCGAGGCATGCCGATACTGGTACGACAAAGGCCGTCCGAGCCAGGGCTCGAGCGACGGCGGAGAGGAACTTGAAGTGTCATACGCCACCGATCTTCTCGCTGAGATGAAGGATCGTCTCGTCGAGATCTCCGATCAGACCGGTGCCGGCATCGCTGGTCGTCGTTTCGACGGTCCGCTCGTCGGCTGGCTGAAGGATATCTCCTACAAGCAGGACAAGCTCCAGAAGTCTCTTGACGAGATCAAGGACAAGCTCGGCGAGAGCAAGTGAGGTCGTCATGCCTTACTGCCATGTGAAGGGCGACATTCCCCCGTTCGCCACTCTCACCGTCGACCCCGATGACGGCCCGACCTACGTCGACACCGCGGGCGAGAACGGCAAGATCGAAGGCATGGTATGGTTCTTCCGCAACACCAATGCTCGCCTCTTCCTGGATGACCAGGGCTGGCCCGCCACGAAGACGGTCAAGCTCTCCGAGGACGACATCGTCGACGTCACTATCAAGAGCAACCGTCCCGCTGGTGGCGGAGGAGGGGGCAACGGGAACGTCATGATCCTCGGTCGAGAGGAGCAGGTCCCCGCCGGCACACCGCCTAATACGGTCATCGTACGAAAGGTCTGATCATGGCGTCTCCCATGAAGGGTATCGCAGTCTCCAAGAATCCGGACGAGAAACTCAGCGTTCCGTCGGCCGCAGGGGACTGGGCACTGCTCATCGTGGGCGGTCAGCTCAACCACATGCAGGACTGCACCCCGGATGGCTGGACGGGCAAGTACGCCGAGGGCGAGGACATCCGGTCCTGCACTGCGGCAGTCAAAATGGTTGCGAATTCTGCCGACACGCAGAATGTTGCGTGGAAGTCCAAGAACGCCACATACGCGGCACGCTGCTGCGCCGCCTTGATTGTCCTAGATGGGACCAAGGTGAAGCAGCTCGTGCCGCGTACGCCGGAGAAGGAGTCGACGGGTTGGCAGAACGGGCCGTTCCCGCAGATCACTGGGTTCGTCCAGCACGACGTCAACACAGCAGCGGTCGGAAAATTCCCGGCCAATGTCGAGTCGATCACCAACGGAGCCTGGGGGAAGGCCACGGACAAGTCCTGGTCCTCGATTGTCGTCGGTTACGCTCAGTCCGCGTACACACCGCCAACGGATACCGGCATCAAGGTCCGATTCGGCGTCGACGTCCGGCTTCAGGAGCAGAACGACTCGCTGGATCCAACACTCGCCGACGGTTCCAAGATCGGCGTTGTCGTCTGGGATGGGGTCAAGGAGATCGGGACGCTCACGATGAGGGCGATTCCAGAGGGCGCTAAGACGATCACTGAGCTCCTCAGGACTCCGCATTTCATTGTGGCGCACCGGGGCGGATCCCTGTCCTGGCCCGAGCACACGGAAGTCGCCTACACCCAGGCCGTCGACTACCACGCGCACGCGCTCGAGTTCTCGGCTGCGCGGAGCAAGGATGGTGTATGGTTCGGCTGTCATGATCAGAGCATGAAGCGGCTCGTGCCGGCTCTGATCAAGAATGCCGACGAGTATACCTGGGCCGAGATCAAGGCCGAGGCTTCCAAGACGCAGTATATGCCCGCCACGGTGGACTGGCTGGTCGACAAGTATAGCAAGAGCCACGTCATCGTCTTCGATCCGAAGTACAAGATGGCTATGTGGAAGGACGTCTGCAATATGTTCAAGGGCATGGAGCAGCGCGTCATCATCAAGGCGTATTTCGATTCCAAGTGGATGTTCGACATGGTTCGAGCTCGCGGTTTCAAGACCTGGGGCTATGCCTACAACTCGGACATCACCAAGACGGCCTACGCGGACTTCCTCAAGGGGAACGTCTGCGATATTCTGTCCATGGAGTTCGATGCGCCCCAGACCACCTGGGATCCACTGAAGGCCTCAGGACTCCCAACCGTTGCGCATATTCCCGCCACCGCCGACAACCTCAAGGTAGGATGGTCTCGAGGAGCCATGGGCGCCATTGTGGCCGGTATCGCGGCGTCCTGCGAGAGGGCCGCATGAGTCCAGCGTTCACGCTGGAGATCGATTCGAGGATGGATACGGGGAAGTGGCTCGAGAGACTCAAAGAGGGCCGCTTCTTCGATTTCCTCGATGATTGTGGACAGGCCGGGGTTGCCGCGTTATCCGCTGCGACTCCGGTCAGGTCCGGTTACACTGCATCCTGCTGGTCCTACGAGATCAAGCGGAGCGCCAACAGAGTCTCATTGGTCTGGAACAACTCCCACGTTGAACAGGGTGTCCCGATAGCAGTCATATTACAGTACGGGCATGGCACCAGAACCGGTGGCTATGTCCAGGGCGTGGATTATATAAATCCGGCGCTCAGGCCTATATTCGACAGCATCGTCAAGCAGCTTGAAAGTGCGGTGAGAGGCTAGTGGCGTCCATCGAGGAGCGGGTGGTCTCGCTCAAGTTCAACAACGGCCAGTTCATGAACGGGGTTCAGGACTCCCTCAACGGAGTCAAGAAGCTCGAGGAGGGGCTGGCATTTCGCGGTGGTGTCGAGGGGATAAACCAGGTCTCCGCAGCCGCCAAGAACCTCAATTTCTCGGAGGCCCAGGCGGGTGTCGCCGAGACCACGAGCAGATTCTCTGCTCTTCAGTCGATCGCGTTCGGCGCACTCGCCAGCATCGGCGGCAAGATCACCGAGATCGGCTCCTCGATGCTCTCGAGCTTCACCGTTCAGCCGCTTATCGATGGTATGAAGGAGTACGAGCTCCAGCTCAACTCCGTTCAGACCATTCTGGCCAACACTGCCCAGAAGGGCGAGACGATTCAGACCGTGAACGCGGCTCTGGACCAGCTGAACACCTACGCGGACCAGACGATCTACAACTTCGGTGAGATGACGTCAAATATCGGTAAGTTCACCGCTGCCGGTATCGGTCTGGACGACTCGGTCGCATCGATTAAGGGTCTGGCGAACTGGGCAGCCGTGGCCGGAGCCAACTCCGAGGCCACCTCGAGAGCTATGTACCAGCTTTCGCAGGCCATGGCCGCTGGCACGGTCAAGCTTCAGGACTGGATGTCCCTGGAGAACGCAGGCATTGCCACCAAGCAGTTCCAGGATCAGCTTATCCAGACTGCCAAGATCCACGGCAAGAGCGTCGACGAGATGATCGCCAAGGACGGGTCGTTCAGGCTCTCCCTCCAGGAGGGATGGCTGACCCAGGAGATCATGATGGAGACTCTCAAGCAGATGGCTGGGGAGTACTCCGATGAGCAGCTCGCATCCATGGGCTACACCGAGGAGCAGATCGCTCAGATCCAGGAATTGGCCAAGACTGGTATGTCCGCGGCCCAGGACATCAAGACGTTCTCCCAGTTGATGGGCGTCATCGGCGAGGAGCTCGGTTCGTCCTGGGGTCAGTCGTTCCGGATCATCTTCGGCGACTTCGAGCAGGCCAAGGCCCTGTGGACCCAGGTAGGCGCATTCCTCACCGGTCCGAGTGGTATCATCACCCAGATGGGCAACGCCAGGAACGCTCTCCTCCAGGGATGGGCGGACCTCGGCGGTAGAGAGAAGGTCCTCGAGGGGCTCGCCTCCCTGTTCCACGCCATGTGGGAGCCGCTCCAGCGCATCGGTCAGGCGTTCTCGCAGGTCTTCAGTGGTCCATCCGCCGAGGGTCTGTACAGTATCTCCGAGGCCTTTGCCAACTTCATGGCCAAGCTGGTTCCCAGCGAGTCGACTATCGAGTCCCTCGGCATGTACTTCGAGGCGTTCTTCCGAGTCATCAAAATAGGTGTCATGGTTCTGTCGGACTTCGGCAAGATCGTGGCGTGGATCGCCGGTGGAGCACTCAAGGGTCTTGGGGCTCTCATTTCCAGTCTCCGCGGGCACACCGCCGATTGGTCGTGGCAGCTCAGGGACCACGTCGTGGCTATTCAGGAGTGGTACGACAACCTGAATGTCGCCGAGAACGTCATCAAGGCCATCATCTGGACGGGCAAGGGTCTCAAGCGCATCTGGGAGAACTTCTCGGAGGGATTCCACGACGAGATCACTCCAAGCCTCAGGCGCCTCAGGGAGGCCTGGGACGCCTTGTGGGAGGCGCTGAAGTCTGCGGGCTCCGGCATCAAGGAAGCCGTTGTCGGGCCGTTCCGGGAGCTCAAGCAGGGCGCCCAGGAGGTTGGTCAGGCGCTCGGTATCGTCGGTGAGTCCACGGATGATGCGGGCGACTCCGCCGAGGAGAACGAGTCCAAATTCACCAAGCTCAAGAACAAGATCGTCGACCTGTTCGAGTCGGCCTTCAAGAAGTCCTACTTCTGGGGACAGCACCTGGCCGACCATCTTATTCCCGCCATCGAGAAGCTCACTAGTTTCATCAACTGGCTGACCGAGTGCATCAACAAGCAGGCGGTCGTCGTCGAGGACTGGTTGACTCCGAAGATGCGAACTCTTGCCGAGCTCTACGACGAGATCTCCACCAAGTTCAGCGAGTGGGCCGAGCAGATGAAGGACGGCCCCGATATCGCATGGTTGTCCTCCATCGGCGGCATTCTCAAGTCCGTGGGATCGGGTGTCTGGGGTGTCCTTAAGAATCTGGCGACCCTGAACTTCGACTTCGACGTCGAGCCGTTCAAGAAGGCCTTCAGCGACCTGAAGACACTCATGGGTGAGTACGCCGAGTCCGTCAAGTACGGCTGGAGCACTACCAAGGACTTCATCGCCAACCTCGAGCTCAAGGACAAGGCCACCGCCGGCTGGAAGAACTTCGTCAAGCTCATCCAGGGCATCGGCAAAGTTCTCGGAGCCATCGGCAAGGTCGCTGTCGTCGCGGCCAAGGCCCTCATCGAGCCGTTCAAGGGCGCGTTCGGCGAGCTCAAGGAGATGGCCGACAACGGGGACTACACCGGTATATTCGACAGCATCCTGAAGGCCGGAGCCCTGGCCACGTTCATCGCCATGGCTCGCAAGGTCATATCCACCCTCAAGGAGTGGGGGCAGGCCGGATCCAACTTTGCAGGCATCCTCGGTAGTGTCAAGGACACCATTGATGCGTTCAAGGATTCGATGGAGGCCACGACTAGCAAGGTCAAGGCCACCACGATTCTCCTGCTCGCTGCTGCGGTCCTCGTTCTGGCGGGCGCCCTGTGGGTCGTCGCTCAGATCCCGGCCACCAAGATCATCATGGCCGGCTCTGCCCTTTATTTCATGTTCAACATGTTGAAGAAGGCCGAGGACGAACTGTCCGAGTCCAACGACAACAAGGACATGAAGGGCATGGCCAAGCGAATGCTGGCCCTGGTCGTATTGGCCGGGGTAGCGCTGCTCCTCGGCAAGGCCCTGAGTAACATTGGCTCCATGGACTGGGATGACATACTCAAGGGCGTCATCGGACTATACGCAGTCGTGAAGATGATGATATCCATGGCAGACACTACGACCAAGAGCAATGTCGATCTGCTCGCCTTCTCTCTCGTAGCAGTTCCTCTGGGTATCGGTGTTTGGCTGCTCGCTCAGGCGGTCAAACCTCTGGGTGAGATGAGCGTGTCCGACCTGGCTCAGGGCGTTATCGCGCTCGGACTCATTATGAAGATGATGTCCATGATGTCTCAGATGGGCACGGTCAAGATCAAGAAGGCCTCGGCCTTCGCGTTCCTTGCCTTAGCCCTTACTATGAGGCAGATCGCCAAGGTCCTAACTGAGATCGGTGAGTTGTCTTGGGGTGATACCATCAAGGGCATCATCGCTATGGACTTGTGCCTCACTTCTCTGGCCGTGGCCGTATCCCGGCTCGGCGAGGGAGAGGAGGGTCTCGGCGGTAAGCACCTTGTCGGAGCCCTGTCGGCGCTCGTTCTGGCAATCACACTCAAGATCGTGGCCAAGGAGATCGAGAGTTTCGCCACCATGGACTGGGGAACCTATGCCAAGGGTCTCACCATGATGGCTGTGGCTCTGGGCATCCTGGTCGGCATTTCGAGCCTGGGCGGCGGAAGCCTTGG
>ERZ772940.123-NODE-123-length-44197-cov-4.66243_pt1 | contig 44197 bp, 36 predicted proteins | sample MGYA00511682_ERZ772940 | MGnify/ENA primary metagenome ERZ772940 (study PRJEB29015, sample SAMEA2737922) | human oral metagenome | biome: human oral; feature: human-associated habitat; material: dental | place: China | collected 2031 ... | reverse complement strand
CGCTTTTACCGTGCAAAACAGCCGCTTTTGGAACGCAAAACAATAGGTTTTATAACTCTCTGATGATTAGAGAGTTAAGCAACAGTTAAGCTTGCGAAAAATATTTACACCTTTATCGTCTTCTTTTCTGTCGATTTCGAGAAGCACGCCACGCCGCCTATATTCGAAATAAGGGTGTAAAACATACAAAGAAAGCCACCGCAACAAAGGGTCGTTGCGGTGGCTTTTGCTTTTTAATATAGCATCAGATGGCTATAAATACCTTATCCCTTCGCTGCCTTTTGCTTCTTCCATTCCACAAAGAGGGCTGCACAAATGGCAAGAAGAAGGGCTACGAGTGCAACGTAAGCAATGGTTTCGGTGGTGCCGATGCTCGATGGGTGGAATTCTAACACTACTTCGTGCTTGCCTGCTTTCACGTTCAGGGCACGCAGAATGTAATTCACACGACCAAGTTCGGCAGGTTGTCCGTCTATGGTAGCAGACCAACCGGGATAGTAAACTTCTGAGAATACAACCACTCCGCCCTTTGCAGAGTTCACGGTATAGGTCAAACTGTTGGGTTCGTACTTGGTCAGCACGACGCTTGCAGTAGAATCGTTGGCTGCTGTTTGCCCGAGTACGGCTTCAAACTTCTTGTCAGCTACGGCTTCGTAGCTGACGTCTATCTTGCCCACTTCAGCGTATTCGGCATTTGCATCAGCCACATAGGTAAGTTTATCTACGAACCAGCCGTTGCCTTGCGCATACGGATTTTGAAGTTGGGTGGTAGCATTGCCCTGCAACGGAACAATAAAGTATTTGGCGTTGAGCATATTCAGCACGGGGAAAACCTTTCTGCCGTCTACCTCCGACATTACACCGCCCTTGCTTCCAATGGCTTGCATAGCTGCCTGCATTTCGGGTGCGATGTACTTGTCTATCATTTCCTGATAGCGGCGGAGCTTGGCTGGGTGATAGCCACCAATGCTCTTGTGGAAGTACGATGTATTGTTTTCGTTGAATGCGCCCGATGAGAAGTTCAGCACACGATACGACAAAGCCTTGTCTTTCAATATTTCCATATCGGTTGCGGTAGCCTGCTGTGGCGTGTCGCGCTCGCTCTTAGGTACAAACATCTCGTCGTTTAAATAGCGTTTGTCTACTTGCCAAAGGTCTATTAAGCAGAGTGCTGCTATTCCAACAATAAGATAGAGAGGCTTAATCTTCTGTACCTTAAAGAGTAAAAGCATGGCAACACCAATGATTATGACGATAATTGAACGCCAAGCGTCAGCACTTACCATTGCAGCACGCATGGTGGCAATGCTCGAAAGCATCATATTCTGAACATCGGGTGTCATACCTTGAATGCCTGAAAGCATCTGACGCTCTTGTTCTGATATGAAAGGTCCCATCATACTTGGCATCAATGCCATTACGAGAGCTACACCTGCGGTAAGCGCAAGACTGGCATAAACAAACTTCATGTTCTTTGTCAGCACCGTCGGTTCGTCCACAATGCGTTTCAAGGCAAGGGCTGCGAGCAACGGAATAGTAAACTCTGCTATTACCAAAATGCTGGCTACGGTGCGGAACTTAGCGTACATCGGCACATAGTCGAGGAAGAAGTTGGTGAAGCCCATGAAGTTATGCCCCCACGAAAGCAGTACGGAAAGAATGGTTGCTGCCAACAATGCCCACTTCAACGGAGTCTTAACGATGAACAAGCCCAGCACAAAGAGGAAGAGAACGAAGGCTCCCACATAGACTGGACCGCTCGTACCAGGTTGCGTTCCGAAATATTGCGGCACTGCTTCGTAAAGTTGTGGCAGCATATTTTGTACTTCGGGATTGGCTTTTGCCATTGCCGTTGCGTTCTGACTCAACGGAACACTTGCGCCACCCTTGGCATCTGGCACAAGCAGCGTCAGGGTTTCGTCTATTCCGTAGCTCCATTGTGTAATGTAATCACGGTCGAGTCCCGAACTGGTTTGGTTGGCACTGTTGGCTTTTGTCAGTTCGCTCTTGCCGCGCATACTTTCTTTCTGGTATTCCCAAGTATGGTATAGGTTCGAAATATTGATGGCTACACCTATCAATGCCGCTGCTACGAGTACGCCAGAAGCCTTCAGGAAGTGTTGCAAACGCTTTTCACGAATGGCTTGCACAAGGTAGGCAACTACCATAAACAACACAATGAAGAGGTAGTAGTAAGTCATTTGCACGTGATTGGCTTTTACTTCAAAGGCTGTGAACACCGCTGTAACGATGAAGCCCCACAAGTATTTGCCCCGATAAGCCAGCACCACGCCCGCTATCATCGGCGGAAGATAAGCCAATGCCATTACCTTCCAGAGGTGTCCGGCAGCGATAATGATAAGGAAATAGGAAGAGAATGCCCACAAAATACTGCCTAATGCAGCCAACGATTGGCGGAAGTTAAACGCACGAAGCAGGATATAGAAGCCCAAGAGATAGGCAAAGAGGAACCAAACATAGTCGGGCAACCAAAGATGATAGGCTGCCATGACTGCCGAAAGTCCATCGGTGGAATTGTACGCAGGCGATATTTGATAGGTCGGCATACCGCTGAAAAGCGAGTTTGTCCATCGTGTAACCTCGCCAGTACGCTGTTCGTACTCGGTAAGTTCCTGTCCCATGCCCACGCCTGCTTGCGAATCGTGGCGGAAAAGTATCTTTCCTTGCGATACGGGCACTAAAAAGTAAGCAAAAGAGATTACTGCAAAGAGTGCGACAACAATCGCATCGGGCAGACATTTCTTCAAAGTATTCATATTCTTTTTTGTTTAAATCTTTCGTGATATGCGTGCAAAGATACAAAAAACTCGTTACTTACAACTGCCTGCTACTAACTTTTTCGTACCTTTGCAGTATGAAAATAGGAATTATTGTGGCAATGGACAAGGAGTTCACGCAGCTCAAGTCCATTCTCGAACATACGGAAACGGTGTGTCGCAACCACAAGGAGTTTGTGCTTGGAAAGGTTGGCGACAAGGAAATAGTGTTGCAGAAGTGTGGCATTGGTAAGGTAAACTCTGCCATTGGCGCAGTGGAAATGATAAACAACTACAAGCCCGACCTCGTAGTTTCGAGCGGTTGTGCGGGCGGAGCAGACACTACGCTGAACGTTATGGACGTGGTGGTGGCTACGGAGTGTGTCTATCACGATGTTTCGTGTGGCACCGAAGCCGCCAAAGGGCAAATTATGGGTATGCCGCCACGCTATGCAACACCTGCGGAACTGGTAGAAAAGGCACTCTCACTGAACGATACGAAAGACGGAAACGACTTCACCATCAAGGCTGGACTTACCGTGAGCGGCGACTATTTCGTTACGACGAAAGAGAAAATGCAGTCTATCATGAACGATTTTCCCGAAGCAACGGCAGTCGATATGGAGAGCTGCTCCATTGCGCAGGTATGCTATGTATATGGCGTGCCTTTCGTTTCGTTCCGCGTCATCAGCGACATTCCGCTCAAAGACACCGATGCGAGTATGTATTACGACTTCTGGAGCAAGATAGCCGAAGGCAGTTTCGAGATTACAAAGCATTTTATCAACACACTTTAAACACAAAGAACAATATGGACAAGATACCTTCTTTCACCATCGACCACGACCGTTTGCTGCGTGGTATCTACGTCAGCCGACAGGATTGTGTAGGCAACGAAGTAGTAACAACTTTCGACATACGTATGAAAGAGCCCAACCGAGAGCCTGCACTGCACATCGGTGCGCTCCATACCATAGAGCATTTGGCGGCAACCTACCTGCGAAACGATGCCGAATGGAAAGAACGTGTGGTTTATTGGGGACCTATGGGTTGCCTGACGGGCAACTACTTGATACTGAAAGGCGACCTGAAGTCGGCAGAGATAGTAGACCTTATGCGCCGCACCTTCGAGTTTGTGGCTTCGTTCGAGGGCGAAATACCAGGCGCAGCTCCCAAAGATTGCGGCAACTATCTGCTTCACGACCTGCCGATGGCGTGCTGGGAAAGTCGCAAATTCGTAGACGAGGTATTGAATAAGATTACCGAAGACAACCTAATCTATCCGTTCCGCGAAGAATAATAAGAAAAAAACACTTTTACATTCCAAATTGTTGTGATTCTTAAAAAAAAGAATTATATTTGCAACTGAACGGAAAGATATCGTTTACCACTGACAAAAGCGTTCATAAACATTGCCCCCGTTCCGTCCCATTGTATGAGGCAAACGGGGGTAATTTGTCTAACTAATTATAAAAAAATACGACTATGAAACCAAAACTACTTTTCTCATTGTTTGCCATAGCAATAATGCTGATGGCAGCACTACCGACGCAGGCACAAAAGAACGAAGCGTATGTCGTAGTAAGCGACGACGGCGCAACGCTCACGTTCTATTACGACGCACAGAAATCAAGCCGAACGGGTACGGTGTATGGTATCAAGGAAACCCGATACCAAGGCAGATGCCCAGCTTGGGCAGGAGTTCCCGAAGCTAATAATACATGGACTACTACGGTCGTGTTCGATACATCGTTCAAGAACTACCGCCCGACAACCACACGTTGTTGGTTTGGCGATTGCAGAGCCTTGAAGAATATCACGGGTTGGGAAAATCTCAACACGTCTGAAGTAACCGATATGACGGAAATGTTCTTTTCTTGCACTTCCTTAACCTCGCTCGACCTATCGAACTTCAACACGGCAAACGTTACCAACATGAGCATGATGTTCATGCACTGCATTGCTCTGACCTCGCTCGACCTATCGAGTTTCAACACAAAGAACGTAACCAACATGAGGCACATGTTCTTCAACTGCAAAGCACTGTCTTCGCTCAATCTTTCAAGTTTTAACACGAAGAACGTAAGAAATATGAGCAGTATGTTCTCTGTCTGCGCCAATATGACCTCGATTAATATCTCGAACTTCAACACAGAGAACGTAACCGATATGGAAGAGATGTTCATGAGTTGCACCAAACTGACATCGCTCAATCTTTCAAACTTCAATACAGCAAAAGTTACCCGTATGGGCAATATGTTCAGGGCTTGCTCAAACCTAACCGCACTTGACCTTTCGAGCTTCAATACGGCAAATACAATAAACATGGGAGAGATGTTCAATGAATGTCAAAACCTGACTTCGCTCAACCTATCAAGCTTTAACACAACTAACGTAACCTGTATGGCAAATATGTTTCGTGGTTGCAGCAGTCTGAAATCGCTTGACTTATCAAACTTCAACACGGCCAAAGTTGGTTTTATGGATAATATGTTCGACGGATGCATCAGTCTGACCACCCTCAACATTTCGAGTTTCAATACAAAGGAAGTAATCCATATGAGGAGTATGTTTCGGAACTGCAAGAAACTGACTTCGCTCGACCTGACAAATTTCAACACGAAAGGTACAGTGTCGTTCAGCGAAATGTTCAGTCATTGCGAGTCTCTGACCACCATTTACTGCAATGATGCATGGAATTGCAGCACTACAAAGGATATGTTCAGCTTCTGCGAGAAACTCAAAGGTGCAGTGGCATACGACAAGAACAAAACCGATGGGTCGATGGCAAACCCCGATACGGGATATTTCACAAGAAAGACACCATCGGGAATTTCGGCAGGCATGTCATCGAACAACGCTACCGTAAGAACTATTTACTCTGTCAATGGCAAGAAACAGAAGGAATTGCAGCGTGGAGTAAATATCGTTCGTATGAGCGACGGCACAATACGCAAGGTTATAAAATAAGAAACAAGAGACAAGTAACGGAACAACACCGTTTGTCGTAACGGAGTTATGGCATTCATCGCAACGAAGTTACGACCAACAGAGCAACGAAGTTACGGCGATTGGAGTAACTCCGTTACGGCAAAAGCCTCTATTCGGCAACTTTTTCAATGGTTTCTAAACTCAAAGAAACAAAGCGAAGATATAGTTTAGACAATACAACAAACCGCCTTGGCAACTCTGTCAAGGCGGTTTGTTGTTAATGTGCGTTCGGTATAAGAAAGCAGTTCAAGTGGGCATCTCTTAGGTATTTTGGGCATTCTTCTCTAATAGAATAATGAGAGTTTTTAGGTTTAACTTTGTAAAGATAATTCCGTTAAAAAGTGATAACTGCGCTTTGACATTGCGAAAGCGGCTCTTTTGCGATGCAAAACCTACGCTTTTACCGTGCAAAACAGCCGCTTTTGGAATGCAAAACAATAGGTTTTGTAACATACTGATGTATAGAGTGTTATGCGATAATTATGCTTATGAAAAATATTTACACTCTTATTACCTTCTTTTCCCTCATAAAATAACGTGAGTTCGATGTAAGAATTTAAGGACGAAGATACTTCACTTCTTTCTGATTATCAGCATATCAAATCATAATCAATTCTTTCTTGGCATTGCCTTGATAAATAATATACTGCTTAATTCTTACATCAAACTCACGTTTCTTATTGTTTCCTTTTACAAATTAAACTTATATCCTACCGAAACGGTAATGATTTTGTTTTTGCTATCGCTTAAATCGTGGTTGTAGACCTTTGAAAGTCCGATGTTGTAGCGAGCCGTCAGCATCACGTTTTCATATTCGTAGCTTATACCAACAGGTATGGCAAAGGCGGTTTTCTTGAACGAAGTCTTTATATCACCTTCACTAACTTCATTTTTATCGTACTTTATTCCACCCTTTCCGTCCGTTTCATAGTCTTGCATTTCAGTGTGCGCTGTAGCCTTGGTAAGGAAAGAAGGCTGACAACCAACCGAGAACGACAAGCCTTTCGATACATAAACGTGGGCAAGCAACGGAACATCAACATAGCCAAGATTGAAATATGAATCGTGGAAAACGGTGCCGCTCTTTGCTGACAGGTCGGCAGGTACGTCCTCAAAGTTGCAACCTGCCTGTGTATAAGCAACACCACCAGACAACGCCAACTTATCTGTCAGCTGGTAATACACATCTGCACCGCCCGAGAAACCTATCCTCGTCTGCGAATGCGAAATTCTGTTATCTGCAACACCGATAGCTTCATTGGTTAGATTAGCAAAGCTAACGCCGACGTGTGGTACCACCGACCACGTCCCCCACTTAGGTTGTGCCTGTACTGAGAATACAGAAAGCACAAATAAAGATAATAAAAAAAGTCGTCTCATAAGTATGTATTATTTTACTTATAAAACGACCTTTTCACCTTATTATTATATTATAGGCTGGCTTTTTCAGCTCTATAATCGAACAAGCAGGGATAATAAAGAAAGTGTTTACTCCTTGCTTTCGCGCTTGCGCTCAAGGTGGTCGAGCAGTATCTTGCGCATACGAATGCTCTTCGGCGTTACTTCGATATACTCATCTATCTTTATATATTCTATACATTCTTCAAGGCTCATCTCCACTTTCGGTATCACGCGCGCCTTGTCGTCAGAGCCTGACGCACGCACATTGGTAAGTTGCTTCGCCTTTGTTACGTTGATAACCAAGTCTTTCTCGTGCACATGCTCGCCGACAACCTGCCCACCGTAAACCTCTTCGCCCGGGTCGATGAAGAACTTGCCACGGTCTTGCAACTTGTCGATAGAGTAAGCGTATGCCGTTCCGTTCTCCATAGCAATCATAGAACCGTTGGTACGACGTGTGATTTCGCCCTTGAAAGGCTGATATTCCTTGAAACGATGCGCCATAATCGCCTCGCCCTGACTCGCAGTAAGCACGTTTGTGCGGAGTCCCATTATACCGCGCGAAGGTATTTCAAACATTATGTTCACACGGTCGCCCTCTGTATCCATACTCAAGAGTTCGCCCTTGCGACGCGTTACCATATCAATCATCTTGCTTGAGAACTCGTCGGGAACGTTAATCGTAAGTTCCTCGATAGGCTCGCAACGCTGTTCGTTTATCTCTTTGTATATTACTTGTGGCTGTCCCACCTGCAATTCGTAGCCCTCACGACGCATTGTTTCCACCAAAACCGATAGGTGCAACACGCCACGCCCACTCACAAGCCACTTGTCCATGGCTCCTTCTACGGGCGAAACACGCAAGGCGAGGTTCTTTTCAAGCTCTTTGTCGAGGCGTTCACTTATGTGGCGCGACGTACAGAACTTGCCTTCCTTTCCAAAGAAAGGCGAATCGTTAATGGTAAAGAGCATACTCATCGTTGGTTCGTCCACTGCAATGGGTGGCAAAGCTTCTGGATTGTCGTAATCGGCAATGGTATCGCCAATCTCGAAATGCTCCAAACCAATGATGGCACATATATCGCCAGAGCCGACAGCATCGGTCTTGCGGTGCGTCATACCCTCGAAGGTGTGCAGTTCCTTGATTTTTGTGCGTTCCTTGCTGCCGTCTCTGTGGCAAATCGTAATATTTTGACCATCTTTCAACGTGCCTCTATGCACACGACCGACAGCAATTCGTCCCGTATAACTTGAGAAATCCAACGATGTAATGAGCATCTGCGGCGTACCTTCCAATCGTCTTGGCGCAGGAATAGCCTTGACGATTAAGTCTAAAAGATAATCTATGTTTTCGGTTTGCTCCTTCCAGCTTGCGCTCATCCAGCCGTTCTTTGCCGAGCCATATACCACTGGGAAGTCCAACTGTTCCTCCGTAGCGTTCAAATCGCACATCAAGTCGAACACCATTTCGTACACTTCTTCAGGGCGACAGTTAGGTTTGTCCACCTTGTTCACTACCACGACAGGCTTCAACCCCAATTGCAGAGCCTTCTGAAGCACAAAGCGTGTCTGCGGCATAGGACCTTCGAAGGCGTCTACCAACAGCAAACAGCCGTCTGCCATATTCAACACACGTTCTACTTCGCCACCGAAATCGGAGTGCCCTGGTGTATCAAGAATATTTATTTTAGTATCTTTCCAATTGATACTTACGTTTTTGCTGAGAATTGTTATCCCTCGTTCGCGCTCCAAGTCATTGGAGTCTAATACTTCGTCGCTGTTGTTTTGTCCGTCACGGAAAAGTTTTCCAGCGAGCATCATCTTGTCTACCAACGTTGTTTTACCGTGGTCTACGTGCGCAATTACTGCGATGTTCCTAATATCTTGCATTTATTATGTCTTAAATCCACACTCAATTGTGGCTGCAAAATTACAAATAATAATCGTAAAAGTATTGTGGAATAAATAAAATGTTGTAACTTTGCAGCGCACTTTCGGAAATACCGATGCATTTGACATTGTGAGCCGTTACGATTAAGGCGGCTTCTACAATGGAAAGATGTAATTGCAAACAACATTAATCAACAAAGTAAAATGTATTTAAGCAAAGAAAAGAAAGAAGAAATCTTCAGCCAGTACGGCAAAGAACAGAAGGTAGAGGACACTGGTTCAGCAGAAAGCCAAATCGCATTGTTCACCTATCGCATCAAGCACTTGACAGAACACGTTAAGAAGAACCACAAGGACTTCGTTACAACTCGTTCACTTACTCGTCTTGTAGGTAAGCGTCGTGCGCTTCTCGACTATCTGTACAAGCGCGACATCGAGCGTTACCGTGCAATTATTAAGAAGCTCGGCCTTCGTAGATAAGGTTTCAGAAAGCATACAAATCCCCACAAACAATCGCTGTTTGTGGGGATTTTTTTGTGTCCAACTTATGATTAGTCGATAGTTATCGGGCGAGTTGGTTTTCTTTTTCTTACTCAAGGCAAATACTAAAAAATACCATTCGTTTTGTAAAGATAATTCTCTTAAAAAATGATAACTGCGTTTTGACATTGCGAAAGCGGCTATTTTGCGTTGCAAAACCTACGCTTTTACCGTGCAAAACAGCCGCTTTTGGAACGCAAAACAATAGGTTTTGTAATACACTGAGGCATAGCAAGTTACACAACAGTTACACCTGTGAAAAATATTTACAGAGTTATTCTCTTCTTTTCGACCATAAAACAAGTAATCCCTACATATTCTATATAGTACTCTAACTTAACCACGCTTTTTGTGCAACAGTTTTTCAATATTTCAAAATAAAAATCATCATTTGTTCTTTTCTTTTTCATTCATAAACAGCTATTTATCTGACAGTTAGCAGTCATTATTGATGAAACCTATATCCGTATAGACAAAGCCGATTGGAGCGTAAGTAGATATTGCCTACCTTTGCATCAGAAAACAAAAGAATAACAAATTAAAAAGAAAAGAATATGAAGAATTTAGAATTTATCGGATTAGAAGAGAGTAAGGTAAGCAAAGTAAGAGAAGCACTTGCACAGTTGTTGGCAGATTTCCAAATCTATTATACCAACCTCCGCAACCTCCACTGGAACGTAAAAGGACACAGCTTCTTCATTATGCACGAGAAGTACGAAGAAATGTATAATAGTGCTGCTGAACACGTAGACGAAATTGCAGAGCGCATTCTGCAGCTGGGTGGCACACCCGAAAGCAAGTTCAGCGAGTACCTGAAGATAGCCACCATCAAGGAACTTGGCAAGGTTGAATGTGGCAAAGAGGCTATGGAGCACATCTTAGGCTACTTCAAGAACCTCATTTCACAAGAGCGTGCGCTCATCGCATTGGCAGGCGAAGCAAACGACGATGTAACTGCCGACCTTATGACGGGCTACATTGCAGCACAGGAAAAGACTGTTTGGATGCTCCTCGCTTTTGCTGAACACCACCATAAGAACGAATGTGGTTGCGAAAGCAAGTAAGCAATAGCCATAAAGATTGATTTTTCAAGAGAATGTATCTACTTCGGATACATTCTCTTTTTAGTTATATAGAAGTAACAGAGCTTTGATATTTTATCGTTATCTTTGCATTTTGAAACAATCAGACAGACATATTTTACATAGAATGAAGACTCTAAAAACAATATTTTGCACGCTTTTACTACTGTGCTGCATTGGCGCAAAGGCGCAAGTAGCGATAGCTGTTGCAGCAGCAGACGATGGTTGGAACATTAAAAAAGATGATAAAACAGGGAAACTTGCGCTTTACACATCGGAAGGCAAAAGACTTTTAAATGGTCTTGATAGCATTGAACGCATACAAAGCAGTTTGTTTATCGTTACTAAAAACAAACTGAAAGGAGTTTACAGCAGCAAGGGGAAGGAAGTTATACCAATGAAATACGACAGAATGGAGGCTTTTGGCTATTTCTTTTGGAAGGTTTTTCTGAATGGGCAACAAGGCATTTACACCTTTGATGGAAAGAAAGTGCTGCCTGCAAAGTATGATGAAATTATCTATTTGTACAGAGATTGGAACTTAGACCCCGACTTTGTTGTAAAAGAAAAGGGCAAATATGGAATGTTCAATGCTAAAAGCGACTGTCTGATAAAGCCAGAATACGATGAGGTAAAGTATGCTGACCAACACCAAATCTTCATAAGAGGTAACGAAAAAGGCTATCTGATGAAGCACAAACAAACACTGATAAAAGGCATTACAATAAAAGACAAGATAACCAACTGGATAAAACAAAACGGTGAATCTAAGAGAATAAATTATTTTATATTTGAAGATAAGAACGGAAAAATTGGTTTGTTAGACATTGAAGGCAATGTGCTGGTAAATCCACAATACGAAAGTATGGCTCCATACTACAATATTTCGAGTGGCAAAATTGATTATCTTGTTGTGCAACAACACTCGCTCTATGGAATAATAAGTCTTTCAAATGAGGTTTTAGTTCCACTTAAGTATAAATCGTTTGCCAACATTTACATACGCGACCATATTGTTTTGGAAGACGAAGAGGGGTATATGCTTTACTCACTGAAAGACAACAGCATTTTTCATTCGCTGCATTTCGACTATATAAGAGAATCAAGCGGTCCGTATGCCTTAATTAAAAAAGGTGGGAAAGCTGCCTTTTTGAATAAGGTAACGCTCGAGTTGGTTTTTCCTTTTAAATACGAAGACATTTCAGAATCGACCGAAGACAGTCTTTTTACAGTAAGTCTGAATGGCAAATATGGTCTTGTTGACAAAAACGACAAAGTATTTATTCCATGCATATACGACGAGCCACTGTACCCTTCGTGTGGTAATAAGTTTGTTGTAAAGAAAGATAACCAATATGGTAGCATCAATTTAAAGAACGAAATCATCTATGGTATGATTCCTCACCCTATTATTGCTTACAGCGATTATTTCCAAATTATGGATATAAGCAGAAACAATCCTGAATTAGATTGCAACTTGAAGGAAATAAAAAGAGAACAATAGGTAAATAACAAATAAGGCTCGCTTTTGCGAACCTTATTATATTAATGTGAAAAAAATAATCGTTTACGGCATAATTTCCTTTAAAGGAATCATTACAAAGTCGCGTTCTTCCATTAAAGGGTGTGGCACCTTGAGGTCGGGTTCACTGATTTTAAGGTCGTCAATCATCAGAATGTCAATATCAATGATGCGGTCTTGATACTTGCGATTAACGGTCTTATGGTTACGTCCCATTTCTTTTTCAATGGCTTGCGTGGTTTCTAACAGCTGATGGGGTGCATGCTGCGTATTTACACATAGGCAAGCATTGAGGAAATTATTAGGACTTTCAAAGCCCCAAGGCTCGGTTTCGAGGAACGACGACTGCCGAACTACTTCCCCCACTCTGTTCTGAATAAGGGAAATAGCTTCGTTTAAGATAGCCTTACGGTTGCCAAGGTTAGAGCCTAACCCAAGATACACTGTGTGCTGCATCTTTGTTTGTCTGTTTCAAAATCCTTTAAATACGGAATTAATCGTTCAAGATGAGCAGTGCATCGCCGAAGCAACCGAACTTATAACCCGCCTTGACAGCCTTGTCGTAAGCCTCCATAATAAGGTCGTAGCCACCAAATGCCGCTGTTTCCATCAACAAAGTAGAATATGGGTGATAGAAATTAACGAGCATAGAGTCAGCCAAACCGAAGTCGTAAGGTGGGAAGATGAACTTGTTTGTCCAACCATCGTATTCCTTCAACATACCGTCTGTGCCTACAGCAGTTTCGGTTGCCTTCACAACACTTGCACCAACGGCACACACACGATGGTTTGCAGCTTTCGTTTCGTTCACGATTTTGCAAGCCTCAGCAGAGATATGCATTTCCTCTGAGTCCATTTTGTGCTTCGTAAGGTCTTCCACTTCAATGTCGTGGAAGTTGCCCAAGCCACAATGCAAGGTGATATAAGCAGCTTGAATGCCTTTTATCTCCATCATCTTCATAAGATGTTCGGAGAAATGGAGGTTTGTTCCAGGTGCAGTAACCGCCCCTTCGTGCTTTGCAAACACCGTCTGGAAGTTCTCCAAATCGTCAGCGTCGGCGTGCGCAAAGTCTTCATCAGCACCTTTTGGACGGTTGTCTATGATGTAGCGGGGCAGCGGTGCCTCGCCCAAAGCATAGAGTTCACGCTTGAATTCTTCGTGCGAACAATCGTAAAGGAAGCGAAGTGTACGTCCACGCGATGTGGTATTGTCAATCACTTCGGCAACCATAGAGCCCGATTCGTCGAAGAAGAGCTTGTTGCCAATACGTATTTTGCGGGCAGGTTCTACCAAAACGTCCCACAAACGCATTTCTTGGTTCAGCTCTCGCAGCAAGAACACCTCGATTTTAGCATCGGTCTTTTCCTTCGTACCATAAAGACGAGCGGGGAAAACCTTTGTGTCGTTGAAGATAAAGGTGTCGCCTTCATCAAAATAATTCACTACATCTTTAAAGCGGATATAGTCTTCTTCCGTAGGTTCACCCTTTATTTTCTTGTTGTTATACATATCAATCGTTCCCGATTTCTTATGCACAACCATCAAACGGGCTTCGTCTCTACGCGTTACTTTGAATACTTGACTTGTTCCGTCGGCACGGTTCAACACACGTTCTGATGAATGTGGATACAAAGCTACCTGCTCGTTGGGCAAGTTGAATTTAAATTGCGAAAGCTTCATTTATCTGTAATTTCTATGTTCTGTTCGTTCAACCATTCTTGGAAATGGTCGTAATTTATACATTTTTCTACTCTTATATCGCCTACTTGGGTGCGTCGGAGCGCAACAAGATAGGCACCGCTATTGATAGCGCGCCCTAAATCGCGTGCCAATGCGCGTATGTAGGTTCCCTTGCCACAAACAACTCGGAGTGTGAGCTGCATCTTCTCGGCATCGAAACGGGTAATTTCTATTTCGTCTATCCTTATTTTCTTAGGTTTCAGAACGACGTCCTCGCCGTTTCTACGATAGTCGAAAGCACGTTGTCCATTCACTTTTACAGCACTGTAAGTAGGCGGAACCTGCTCAATGTCGCCGATAAACTGCTGCAATGCTGTTTCTATCAGCTCTCTTGTGATATGTTCTGTGGGGAAAATTTCGTTTTCCTCGTGCTCCATATCATAGCTTGGTGTGGTCGCTCCCAACTGCATTGTGGCAACATACTCCTTTGTATGCGTCTGCAAAGTTTCTATCTGCTTGGTCATTTTGCCTGTTGCAAGAATGAGAACACCTGTTGCCAATGGGTCGAGCGTACCTGCATGACCAATCTTTACACGTCCTCCCTGCGCCTTCGAGCAAAGATAACGCACGTGCGCCAACGCCTTGAAACTCGTTATTCCATACGGCTTGTCGATGGGTATGATAACACCTTCCTTGAAATTCATACGTTTCTGACTGAAGCGTTTAAACGTTAATCGACCATATTCAGCGACATTCCAGAAAGCAACATCGCCAAAAGGATAACACCAACAATGATGCGATACCAACCAAAGGCTTTAAAACCATACTTCGTAAGGAAGCTTACAAACCACTTCATAGCAAATATGGCAACTGCAAAAGAAATCACACAGCCTACACCTAATAAGAAAAGGTTATCGCTTGTAGCCCATTTCACATCTCCCTTCATCATATCGTACACATCAAGAATGGTTGCGCCAGCCATTGTCGGTACGGCAAGGAAGAACGAAAACTCTGCTGCTTTCTTGCGCGTAAGCTTGTTTGCCATACCACCAACAATGGTAGACATAGAGCGGCTCATACCGGGAATGACCGAAAGACATTGGAACAAACCTATGAGAAACGCACGCTTAGGCGTTACTTCGTTCTCTTCTCTGCCTTTATTGAAGATGTTATCGCAGAAAAGCATAAAGATACCACCCAGCACAAGCGTTATGGCTACCACCCAAATAGAGTCCAACAACCAATCGAGCAAACCGCTTTTCTTGGCTGCCAAGCCTACAACAACAGCTGGCAACACACCAATGATAAGCAGTCCGTACAGTTTCCACATTTCAGGTTTGAAGGAAAAGAACTTCTTCCAATACAGACAAACAACCGAAAGAATAGCTCCAAACTGTATGATGAACGTAAAAGCGTGAACAAACGGATTGCCCTGCTGCACGCCCAACAGGTGTTGGGTTATTATCATATGGCCTGTCGAAGACACAGGCAGGAACTCTGTCAAGCCTTCAACAATGGCAATAATAATCGTTTGAATTAAGTCCATTATGCTTCGGCGTCGTCTTTATGTTTCGGCTGGTACATAATGGCACCAATAATAGAGATGAAACCAATGAATGTAACTACGGGAGCAACCTTTATCTTCATAGCACTGAAGATTTCAGGATTATACTGCGTCTCGGTAGAACTGCCACCGCTCATCAATATGAAGCCCAACACTACAATGGCAACACTGATAGCCAACAAGATGAAATTGATTTTGCTAAATGCTAAATTCTTCTTATCCATTTCATTATAAATTATGAAATGCCACCCACCTGCTTGTCGGCAACATTTCCAAGAATATCCTTTGTTTTAGATTTTATACAGCGAACTTGCTTTCATTCGCAAGAACTTGTTCACCGAAAGCCACGAGCAGAAGAAAGTGATGAGAATGCCGAATGCCAACATAATAACGGCAGTAACCACCATAACATTCAAATCCAGCACCACAGCTATCTCTGGGTCGTAAGTATATAATAGGTACATACCCAACCCAAGCACGGCTATCGCTATCAAGGCAGATACAAAACCTTGCAAAACAGCTGTGCGCAGGAATGGCATTCGTATGAAGTTCCACGATGCACCCACAAGTTTCATCGTATGAATGGTGAAGCGGCGGGCATACATACTCAAACGTATCGTATTGTTAATGAGCGAGAACGACACCACCGTAAGCAAGGCTGCGATAATCAGCAACACAATACTAATCTTGCCCAACGTTCGGTTCACACTTTCCACCAAGTCTTGTCGGTAGGTTATATCGCTGACACCCTTGAACTTCTTCAGTTGTCCTGCAATGGCTTTAATAGAGTCGTTGTTGGCATAATTTGCCTTTAACTTCACCTCAATTTCTGCCGTAAATGGGTTTTCGCCTGCAAATTCGGCAGGATTGGCTCCCAATTCGCGTGTGCCCTCTTTCAAGGCTTCTTCCTTGGAAACAAAGTTCAGATTACTGATATAGTGCAATTGGTCTACTTGCGCACACAGCGTTGCACATTCTTCGTTGCTCATATCGGGTTGAAGAATCATCGTTACCGTCAAATTCTCTTTCACGAATTGACTGAGGTTGCGGCTCGTAAACACCGTTAAAACCACCATTCCGATAAGAATAAGCACCATTGCCGTGCTTATGCAGAGCGTTACTACTTGCAAGCTGTGAGGCTTCTCAATCTTTTTATGTCTTTTCGCCATCTGTTATAAATTTGGGGATAATACACCAAAGTTGATGCAAAGATACTGTAAAATAAGGTAATGGCAAAAGAATTTATATTTTATTTACACACGTAACAAAAATTCCGATATTGCCCCTTCGCTTTCCAAGCAAAAAGACACAACCTTACCGACTGAACAAGACGAAACAAAACGGCTCCTTTAGCGCATATTCTCTATTTGCAAACAAACCTTAAATCGGCGGTCAAATTGTTAATTTCCCGAGCCTCAACTCCGAAATTACGGGCACTTTTCTGCACCACGGCAAAAGTTTTTGCAAATTCTCGCTCTTTTTACGTGCTACTATAAACCACTGAAAAGCAAGCCATTGCGCTCTTATTGGGTAGTATTGTGCAACAAATACAGCTTGTTTGTGTGGTAAAACAAGGGGGTTTCGCCTTATTTTGCACACAATTTCAACATAAATATAGCCCAAATAAGCTTGCAAAAGCGGCTGTTTTGCATTGCAAAAGTGCCACTTTGGGTCGGTAAGAGCTACGCTTTCGCAAAGTAAAATAACCTATTTTACAAAATCGTTCCTTTTTTATCGCTTTCTTTTTCTCTATTTCACCCTTTCCAGTTGTGTTAAATTTATCGCGCCATTTACTGGATTTCAGAACAATAAATACGAACTGCCAAAAACGCAAATACTCCGCTTTTGAATCCAGAAACTATCTATTCTGCGATGTTAAGAAACATTGTAAAGTGCTTTTTTTTAATACATTACGGTTTAATAGTAAATTATTTGTTGTTTATTTGGCATTTTAATGAAATATAATTACTTTTGCAACTAACAACTAACGCAACTTATAAGATGAGGAAAAATATCCAAACGACCCTACTACTATTGTTTTTCTTTACATCATTAGATATGATGGCGCAAAGTATTAAAGGAAAAGTTGTAGACGCACAAGGTGCGCCCCTTGAATTGGCGAACGTTTGTCTGCTCTCAAAAGCCGACTCTTCGTTTATTAGCGGTGCAGCAAGCAAAGCTGATGGAGTATTTACCATTGAAACAAAAAGTATTGATGGCATTTTGAGAGTTTCGTGTATGGGCTACGAAACAAAATACTCAGACTGCCATTCTGCCGATGCAGGCACCATTATATTAATGCCAAGCAGTAACGAAATGGCTGAAGTTGTGGTGAAAGGCAACAGGCGTCTTTATACAATGAATGCAGGAGGACTTACGTCTACCATACAAGGCAGTGCGTTAGCGAAACTGCCTTCACTCTCCGACGTACTCAACCAGCTGCCTTTCCTTAGTGCTTCGGACAATGCAATCACCGTATTAGGGAAAGGTAAACCGCTTGTTTATCTTGACGGAAGAAAAATAACAAGTAACACAGAACTCGTAGGGTTGAAAGGCAATCAAATAAGAAATGTGCAGGTAATAATGAACCCTGGTAGCCGTTACCCATCGAACGTGGGAGCAGTGATACGCATTACAACAATTCGTACACAAGGCGATGGTTGGTCGGGGACAATACAATGGAACGGAAAAGTAAACCATAATTTTGGTCAAAACGACTTTCTTAAGCTCAACTATCGCAAGGGGCCATTTGATATTTTCGGCTCTGTTTATTACCAAGAAAACAAATCAGACGAGGAGCAAACCAACGATGTAGCGTTTAATTATAAAGGGACAACGATTGTATCGCATAATTCAAACAAACAAAATAGCAAGGGTAGGTATCTTGTTTCGCAGGCTGGTACAAACTATGTATCACTCGATAACAGCTTTTATGCAGGACTGAAGTATATATATTCTCGAACCATAAAAATCCCGTTCAACCTTTATTCTACGCTAACATCTTCCGACTTGGAAGGCAATCATACATTTAACAGCTATTATTTTCAAAACTATTATGGTGGAAGACATAATGCAACAGCCTATCTTTTGAAGACTTTCAAGAACAAATGGGAGGTGGAAATGAATACCACTTATGCTCGTATCGACTTTACAACCGATTTGAATACCACCGAAATAGAACACAACAAAACAATAACAGTTGGTAGCGAGAGCTATCGAAAGACAGATATGTTTGCCGAAAACGTAATGTTGTCAAAGTCAATGCCTATCGGTAAGTTTACATTTGGCGAGGAATACACTTACACCAACAATACACAAACCTTTGAATTAGCCGACCCTGACCATACTTCTTCCTTGACATCGAATGGTAATCAGGCAAAACAAAATTCGTTGGCACTATTCAGTGAGTACAGTAAAGCGTGGAAACATTGGAGTACCAATGTTGGCTTACGGTACGAGTGGGTAGCTTTCGATTATAGATTGAATGGCGTTAAACAAGATGCACAATCGAAAAAGTACGGCAACTTATTGCCAACGCTTTCTTTAAACTATTCTAAGAGCAGTTTCGGAACTACTTTATCGCTCCGCTCCATCATTGCACGTCCGTCGTATATGCAGTTAAGAGCCAGCCGAGCTTATAACAATCGCTATGCCTATGAGGGTGGGAATCCGTCCTTGCAGCCTGCAAATATCTACGACTTGGGGTTACTTCTGCGCTATAAAGACTTGGTCTTGAGTTCAAACTACATTATTTATAAAAACGCAATATCGTTTTACGAAGAAGTATTAGAAGACAAACCGGTTCGATTAAATTCATTTATAAACATTGATTACCAAAGTTTCAATCTTATGGCATCTTATGCTCCAACATTCGGAATATGGAAACCGTCGGTAACATTACAGGCTTATTTCCAACAGCTTGAATACAATAGTATGAAGTATACAAAACCAATAGCAAAGTATTCTTTCAAGAATTTATTTTCATTTCCAAAGTCTTATACTGCCACATTGAACTTTTCGGGATATACAGCAGGCAACGACGGACTGCTTTACTATAAACAGAACTTCACGACATCAGCATCATTAATCAAGAGTTTCCCTTTTGGCTTGATGGTGGCATTAAGTATAGAGGACATATTCCACACCTCGCGAGAACGTTGGACAGTGAAAACACCAGATATTGAAGCTACCAAATGGTTGAAAGGCGATACACAATCTTTCACCCTAACCCTTCGTTACAGTTTCAATACAGCACGTAGCAAGTATAAAGGAAAGGGTGCAGGCAATAGCGAAATCAACCGTTTGTAGGAATAAAAAGGAAAGAAAAACACTGTATTGACAGTTCTATGCAATTCCGAAAGAAATGTTTCTTTTGGAATTAAATATGCTTTGGTTTGTGCAAATACTAAGCTAAAAATGTGTAACTTTGCATTATCAAATAGTTAAATACAGTATGCGAGACTTGACTGATGCCGAATTGGCAAAGCTGATAGACAAGGATATATTTCATAAAATCTCTGATGCAGCCGACAAACTCGGCTTGGAATGTTACGTTGTGGGCGGTTATGTCCGCGACTTATTCCTTGAACGACCTTCTAACGACATTGACGTCGTTGTGGTGGGGAGCGGTATCAGCGTTGCCAACGAACTGAAAAAAACAATTGGAAAGCGGGCGCATATATCGGTTTTCCATAATTTTGGCACAGCACAAGTGAAATTTGGCGGTATGGAAGTCGAGTTTGTCGGCGCACGCAAGGAAAGCTACAGCCACGACAGCCGTAAGCCTATTGTGGAAGACGGCACGCTGGAAGACGACCAAAACCGACGCGACTTTACCATAAATGCAATGGCAGTGTGCTTGAACAAGAGCCGTTTTGGCGAATTGGTAGACCCATTCGGCGGTGTAGACGACCTTTGGGACGGCATTATCCGCACTCCGTTAGACCCCGACATTACTTTTTCGGACGACCCTCTGCGTATGATGCGTTGTGTAAGATTTGCCACGCAGCTGAACTTTTTCATCGAAGACGAAACCTTCGAGGCATTGGAACGCAATGCCGACCGCATAAAAATTGTGAGCGGAGAGCGTATTGCCGACGAACTGAACAAGATAATGGCAACACGTACACCGAGCAAAGGCTTTATAGACTTGTATCGTTGCGGGCTGCTCCAGATTATCTTGCCCGAGCTTGTAGCAATGGACGTGGTGGAAACACGCAACGGCAGGGCGCATAAGAACAACTTTTTCCACACGTTAGAGGTACTCGACAACATATCAAAGGCAACCGACAACATTTGGTTGCGGTGGGCTGCACTGTTCCACGATATAGGTAAACCGAAGAGCAAGCGTTGGGACCCTGTTGCAGGTTGGACCTTCCACAGCCATAATATAATAGGTGCAAAGATGATTGCGTCAATCTTTAAACGTCTGAAATTCCCAATGGACGCCAAGATGAAATACGTGCGCAAGTTGGTAGACCTGCATATGCGCCCTATCATCATAGCTGACGAGGAAGTTACAGACTCTGCTGTTCGTCGCCTGATGAACGATGCTGGCGACGATATTGACGACCTGATGACGCTTTGCGAAGCTGACATAACGAGCAAGAATGCTGCACGCAAGCAACGTTTCTTAGACAATTTCAAGACCGTTCGTGAAAAGTTGGACGACCTTAAAGAACGCGATTACAAACGGTTGCTGCAACCGTGCATCGACGGCGACGAAATTATGGCACTGTTCAATCTAAAGCCCAGCCGCGAAGTGGGCGAACTAAAGAAAGCCCTGAAAGAAGCTGTCTTAGACAATCGTGTACCCAACGAGCGTGAGCCGCTTATGGCATTATTGAAGGAAAAGGCAACGGAAATGGGCTTGATGTAAAGCGTTTTGCTTGTAATCTAAAACATTCAAAGAACGCTGTATACCAGTATTTTATATGCTTTCGGTATAGGTTATGAAGGAACGAGTTGCTCTTGACCTTTCAAAATGTTTGTAATTATTGTTAAATATTACAGCCATATAAGGTTACAATTGAAGAAAAAGCGTTACCTTTGCGATGAGAAAACTCATTTTTTTGCTTGGGTTTTTAAAGAAATAGTATTTAAAGAGAAATACCAACAAGCTAAAGAATAAGTAAAAAAGATTATAAAATACAGACAGAAGTATGATTAAAAGCAAGTTTTTACTGTTGGCAGCATTAGCCATTACAGTGCTTTCAAGTTGTGGAGGAGGCAAACGCGAGTTGCCCAAGAACAACGAGTATCCCGTGATTACGATTAGTGCAGCGAATGCACAGATGAAAACCACCTATCCAGCCACTATTAAAGGTATTCAGGACGTGGAAGTTCGCCCAAAAGTAAGCGGTTTCATTACAAAACTTTATGTGCACGAAGGCGAGGCTGTTCGTGCAGGACAGGTTTTGTTTGTTGTTGACAATGCCGTGTACCAGTCGGCAGTTCGCCAAGCTGAGGCTACAGTGGCATCAGCGCAAAGTGGCATTAGCCGTGCGCAAGCAAGCGTAGTGCAAGCTGCAGCTGCTTTAAATTCAGCACAGGCACAAGCTGCTACGGCACAGCTGACCTACAACAACAGCAAGAACCTATATAGTAATAAGGTGATTGGCGACTACGAGATGCAAGCTGCAAAGAATACTTACGAAACAGCACAGGCAGCTGTAAGTCAGGCACGAAGCGGCGTTCAGGCTGCAAATTCAGGTATAAAACAAGCACAAGCAGCGTTGAAACAAGCACAAGCAGGCTTGGCAACGGCAAAAGAAAATCTAAGTTTCTGCTATGTAAAGAGTCCTGCCAACGGTTTTGTAGGCAGCCTTCCTTACAAAGAAGGTGCGTTGGTAAGCCCATCTTCACCAATGCCTGTAACAACCATCAGTAATATTTCTACTATGGAAGTTTACTTCTCGATGACCGAAGCTGACGTTCTTGCCCTCTCGCGCAATAACCGTGGCTTGGGCAATGCTATCAATAAGTTCCCAAAAGTAAGCCTCCAGTTGATTGATGGCTCTATCTACAACCACGAAGGAGCAATTGTCAAGACCAGCGGAATGATTGATGCGACAACTGGAACCATAAGCGTTATCGCCCGTTTCCCTAATCCAGAACACTTGTTGAAGAGTGGCGGCAGCGGAAAAGTTGTGATTGCAAAGAACGACAACAACGCTTTGATGATTCCTCAAGATGCCACTGTTCAGGTTCAAGATAAGATTTTTGTTTACAAGGTAGATGCCAACGGCACGGTACATTACTCTGAAATCAAGGTCGATCCACAGAACGACGGTGTGAACTACGTGGTTACTTCAGGTTTGAAGATTGGCGAAAGAATCGTTTCCAAGGGTTTAGCAACCTTGGAAGACGGCATGGAAATAAAGCCTTTAACCCCTGCTCAATACGAAGAAGCATTGAAGAAAGCTGCCCAACTTGGCGAAAATCAAAGTTCGGCAAGTGGCTTCTTAAAGGCAATGAAAGGCAACGACGATAAGAAATAGACCGTAAAACAAAAGAATTATGACATTTACTAATTTTATAAAGCGTCCTGTACTTTCAACGGTAGTGTCGGTTTTCTTCGTGCTATTGGGTACGATTGGATTGATTTCGCTGCCAATTGAACAGTATCCAGATATTGCGCCACCAACCATTTCGGTAATGGCAAACTATCAAGGAGCTGACGCACAAACCGTATTGAACTCCGTTGTTACTCCATTGGAAGAGAGTATAAACGGTGTTGAGAATATGACTTATATACAATCAACGGCTACCAATGCTGGTCTTGCAATGATTACGGTTTACTTCAAGCAAGGTTCCGACCCTAATATGGCGTCAGTGAACGTACAGAACCGTGTGTCGCAGGCACAAGCCTTGCTACCAGCGGAAGTTACGCGTGCAGGTGTAACCGTGTCGAAACGCCAGAACTCGAACGTTGTGATGTATACATTGACAACCGACGATGGTCGTTACGACGACGAATTCCTCACAAACTACAACGCTATCAACATTATACCATTGCTGAAACGTATCAATGGTGTAGGCGATGTGCAGAATCCAGGTATGAAAACCTACTCTATGCGCATATGGTTGAAGCCCGAAAAGATGAAGCAATATGGTCTTGTGCCAAGCGATATTTCAGGTGCATTGGCTGAACAGAACATCGAAGCGGCTCCGGGTTCGTTCGGTGAGCAGAGCAATACGAAGTACGAATACACGATGCGATATAAGGGACGTCTCAAGACCGAAAAGGAATATGGCGACATTATCATATCAGCAAACAACAACGGACAGACCCTTCATCTTCGTGATGTAGCCGATGTGAAACTCGGTGGATTGATGTATTCTGTATCAATGCTGAACAATGAAAAGCCAGCAGTGGTCGGAATGGTTCAGCAAATTGCAGGTTCGAATGCCACGCAGATAGCAAAAGACGTGAAGGCAGCACTTGCAGAAGCACAGAAAACAATGCCTCCAGGAATGAAAGTAGTAATACAACAAGATGTAACAGACTTCTTGTTTGCCTCTATGGAAGAAGTTATCTTCACGCTCTTCCTTACTTTGGCATTGGTGTTCCTTGTAGTTTATGTCTTCTTGCAAGACTTCCGTTCTACATTAATACCGATGATTGCCGTGCCAGTGGCATTGATTGGTTCTTTCTTCTTCCTATGGATGTTCGGTTTCTCTATCAACTTGCTGACGCTTTCTGCCCTCTTGCTGGCGATTGCAATTGTGGTGGACGACGCCATTGTCGTGGTCGAAGCCGTCCATGCGAAGCTCGATTTGGGCTATAAGAGTTCGCTAACGGCAGCTATTGATGCGATGAACGAAATCTCAGGAGCTATCATTTCCATTACATTGGTAATGGCAGCCGTGTTCGTTCCTGTATCTTTCATGAGCGGAACATCAGGTACATTCTATCGTGAGTTCGGTGTTACGATGGCTGTGTCTATCATTATATCTGCAGTGAATGCCTTGACGCTTTCTCCAGCCTTGTGTGCTGTCTTCTTAAAACCTCACAACGAGGAAGAAAAAAAGAAGTTAAGCCGCATCGACCGTTTCCATCTTGCATTCAATACACAGTACGAAAAGATTAATACGAAGTACAAAAAGTCGGTTGAGAAGATTATCAACAACCGCCTAGTAACAGGTGTTTCAGTTGTTTTAGGTATCGTGGCATTGGTTATTACAATGGCAACCACAAAGACAGGACTTGTCCCTGACGAAGACACAGGTGTACTTTTTGCTACCGTTTCTTTGGAACCGGGTATGTCGCAGACTGAAACGCGTAAGGTAACGGATCAGATTGATAAGATGTTTAAAAGCAATCCATACATTGAAACCCGTGCCCAAATCATTGGTTTCAACTTCATTGCTGGTCAAGGTTCAGACCAAGCGACCTTCATTCTCAAGCTAAAACCATTTGAAGAAAGAAAGTATGGTTTGTTCGACCGCATTAAAGCGGTATTCGATGGTGCTGGTATTGCAGGCTTATTCATCGACCCGACATCTTCTAATATGATATTGGGTATGATTTACAAGCAGACATCAAGCATCAAGGGAGCACGCATATTGGCATTCGGACCACCTATGGTGCCTGGCTTTACGATGGCAAACGGTCTGTCCATTTCAATGGAAGACCGTACTGGTGGCGACTTGAACAAGTTCTTCAACATTACACAAGACTATCTGAAAGCACTGGGCGAACGTCCAGAAATCAGCAAGGCTATGACCTCGTACAACCCTAAATACCCTCAATATTTGGTAGACATAGACGTGGCAAAGGCTAAACAGGCTGGTACTTCACCTGCTGCTATCCTCTCTGTATTGCAAGGTTACTACGGCGGTATGTACTCATCGAACTTCAATGCTTACGGTAAACTGTACCGTGTAGTAATTCAAGGAACTGTGGAAAGCCGCTTCAGCGAAAGCGGACTGAACAATGTGTATGTCAGAACCAAAGGCGGCATGGCACCCGTGGGCGAGTTTTGCACACTGAAACGTGTGTACGGCCCTTCTAACATTGCCCGTTTCAACCTGTTTACAGCCATTAACATAAACGTGCAAGCTGCTGACGGCTACTCATCGGGCGATGCTATTAAAGCCGTAGAAGAGGTTGCTGCCGAGAAACTTCCTGCAGGATATACCTACGAATTCTCTGGTCTGACACGTTCAGAGCAAGAAGCTTCCAACTCAACAGCCATTATTTTCGTTCTATGTCTTGTCTTTGTGTACCTTATTCTAAGTGCGCAATACGAAAGCTATATCCTTCCGTTGGCGGTTATTCTGTCTATCCCATTCGGTTTGGCGGGTGCTTTCCTCTTCACGATGATATTCGGACACAACAACGACATCTATATGCAGATTTCGCTTATTATGCTGATTGGTCTGCTGGCAAAGAACGCCATCTTGATTGTAGAGTTCGCATTGGAACGCCGCCGTACAGGTATGGCAATTAAATATGCCGCCATTCTTGGTGCTGGTGCGCGTCTGCGCCCTATCCTTATGACCTCTCTTGCAATGGTTATCGGTCTGTTGCCATTGATGTTTGCAAGCGGTGTGGGCAAGAATGGTAACCAAACGCTGGGTGCTGCCGCCGTAGGTGGTATGTTTATAGGTACGCTTTGTCAGGTGTTCATCGTTCCTTCGCTCTTCGTTATCTTTGAATACTTACAGGAAAAGTTTAAGCCTATGTCGTTCGAAGATGAGGAAAACAAACAAGTGGCAAAGGAATTGAAACCATTTCTTGGTGGTCCTGCAGAGACCTACGAGGTAGAAGAGTAAAGATTACTAACGAAGTAAGAAAGTTATGAAAATAAGAAATATCATCATTTTAGGACTTGCAACACTGTCTCTGACGGGTTGCAAGAGCCTATATGGAACATACAAACGTCCTGAAGTGAAAACCGATGGTCTTGTACGCGACCCCATTAACGACCAAACAACGTTGGAGGGAGCAAACGATTTTGGGCAACTTCCTTGGCGCGATGTGTTCACCGACCCTAATTTGCAAGCTATTATAGAGAAGACATTGACCAATAATCCCGACCTGCTCAATGCCGCACTCAACATTGACATAGCCGAACAGCAACTCGGTGCTGCCAAGTTGGCATTCCTCCCGTCGTTAGCTCTTGCGCCGCAAGGTACAATCACACACTTCGGTTCGCACGTCGAAGCCACCAAGTCGTACACGTTGCCCATAGCTTCGAGCTGGGAAATAGACCTCTTTGGCAACCTCCGCAATGCGAAGAAAGCGGCTCAGATGGCTATGATTCAGATGCAGGACTACAAGGTTGCAGTGCAAACAAGACTTATTTGCAACGTTGCCAACCTGTATTACACTTTGCTGATGCTCGACCGTCAGAAACAAATCATAACCGATATGGCAGCCCTTACAAAGAACACGTGGGATATAATGCAACTGCAGATGGACTATGGCAGAGCACGTGCAACAAGCGTGCAGAGTGCGCAGTCGGCTTATTACGGCGTTCAAGCACGTGCTACCGACATAAAGAAACAGACACGCGAGGTTGAAAACTCGCTGAGCCTGCTTATGGGCGAGCCTGTGCACAGCATTGCACGAGGCACGTTAGCCAACCAGAAACTGCCTTCAAACTTCTCTGGCGGCATAGGTGTTGAAATTCTAAGCAACCGTGCCGACGTGCACGCAAACGAGATGGCGTTGGCTAAATGCTTCTACAATGTCAATCAAGCGCGTGCCCGCTTCTACCCTTCTCTAAGCATTACGGCTTCGGGCGGTTGGAGCAACGGCAACGGAATGGTAAACCCTGCGAAGTTGCTTTTCAATGCTATCGGCAAACTAACGCAGCCTATTTTCATGCAAGGAAAGCTGAGAGCAGGACTTCGTGTGGCTGAAGACCAATACAAGATAGCATACAACAAATGGCAAAACAGTGTCTTGACTGCTGGTTCGGAGGTAAGTAACGCATTGGTGGCATACAATGCTGCCGAAGAGAAAGACGTACTTTACACAAAGCAGATAGAAATATTGAAGAAGAATGTAGAGCAAACACAGATGCTGTACAACCAAAGTTCAAGTTCTTACCTTGAAGTTATTACTGCACAACAGAACCTGCTGAATGCAGAAATATCTCAGGTTCAAGACCAGTTCTCTAAGTTACAAGCCATCGTAAACCTTTACTATGCGCTTGGTGGTGGGTCAAAATAAGTTTTCTTAAAACACATTTATAAGTATGAGTAGTGAGATTAGTCCAAAAGCCGAGGTCTCTCCGAAAGCGAAGATAGGCGACGGCTGCAAAATATTTCCATTCGTTTACATCGAAGACGATGTAGTAATTGGCGACAACTGTATAGTGTTTCCATTCGTCAGCATACTGAATGGCAGCCGAATAGGCAACGGAAACAAGATACACCAATGCAGCGTTATTGGCGCATTGCCACAAGATTTCAACTTCGTTGGCGAAAAAAGCGAGTGTATTATCGGCGACAATAACGTCATCAGAGAGAATGTTGTTATCAACCGTGCTACCCATCGTGGTTGCCAAACCGTCATCGGGTCGAACAATTTCCTTATGGAAGGCGTGCACATCAGCCACGACACGAAGGTGGGCGACCGCTGCATATTCAGCTATGGTACGAAGATAGCAGGCGATTGCGAGATTGCCGACCACGTAATTTTCTCGTCTAGCGTCATTCAGAAGGCAAAGACACGTGTCGGAACAGCTGCCGTGGTACAAGCAGGCACAACGTTTGCACGCGACATTCCACCTTACATTATAGCAGGTGGCAGTCCTGTGGCTTACGAAGGTGTAAATACCACGATTTGCAGAGAGATGAAAATAGACGAAAAGATTATCAAGCACATCGCAAACGCCTATCGACTTGTGTTCCACGGACAAACTTCCGTGTTCGATGCCTGCATACAAGTAGACGAACAAGTGCCCGATTCGCCCGAGATTCGCAACATTGTTGAGTTTATCCGCAACACCAACGAGGGCATTATCGGTAAACTGTAACATTACAAAAACATTATATATCTAATCCTGACAAACTGCTTTTAACAAGCGTTTGTTGGGATTTTTTTTTTTCATATACAAGCAAACAAAGCCATTAAAAACCAATTCAGTAAAACTTTATTTCAAGAACGATTTTCTTTTTTGTTGCCCAATGTAAATACCAAAACAGCTTTGGTTTTGTAAAGATAATTCTGACGAAAAACGATAATTTCGATTTGGCGTTGCGAAAGCGGCTGTTTTGCAATGCAAAAGAGCCGCTTTTACCGTGCAAAACCTACGCTTTTGGAACGCAAAACAATAGGTTTTGTAATACGTTGATAATAAACAAGTTAAACAATAGTTATACTTGTGAAAAATATCTACAGATTTATTACCCTGTTTTCGTCTGTGAATCAAGTAGTCCACACCCATTCCTTACAGTTCCGCAATACACCTTATACAAAAGGTACGGAGTAGTTGCACTGAAGCAAAACAACAAAAGGCATTAAGCGTTACCGCTTAATGCCTTTGTTTCTGTTGTTGATTTGCCCGATTAAAGCAAAGTCTTGAACTTCTCGTCGAGCTTGTCTTTTGATGCAGCACCAACAAACTTGTCTACCAACTCGCCATTCTTGAAGAAGAGAATTGTAGGAATGTTGCGCACACCATAGTCGATAGCGATGTCGTCGTTGTCTTCAATGTTGCATTTACCAACAACAATCTTGCCGTCGTAATCGTTTGCCAATTCTGAAATGATTGGGCCAATCATCTTGCAAGGGCCACACCAAGTTGCCCACAAGTCTACTACCAATGGCAATTCGCCATTCTTATAACTCTCAAAGTTTGCGGTTGTAATTTCTACTTCCATGTTTTTTAGATTTTTTTGTTAAACAATTATTTCTATACTATTATGTTCTTCCAAACACTGTGCCAACTTTTCGGCTATGTCAGTTTATCTTATAACTCATATTTTCTTCGTTGGCAATAAAGTCGAGCAACGCACGGTCTACATTCACGCCCTTATTGCGACAATGCAGGGTTACCGACGACTGTTCGGCAGTATGCAGTTCTATGTAAAGTTGCGTACTTCCCTCGTTTTGTTCTACGAGTGTAACAAGGTCGGAAACCGTTTGGTCGTTCACAGACGAGGCGTCTACCGAAATCGTAAAACGTTCTAACCTGTGCGCCTTCACATCGTAAAGCTGTTCCACATTCTGCACTTTCAGTTCGTAAAGATTGCTGTTGCGATAGCGAGGCTGACACTTTGCCGTTACAAAAATTGTATAGTTTTCCTTCATCAGTCCGTTCCATCGTGCCCAGTCGTCGCCAAACAACGCCAGCTCGCCCGAACCTTCAAAATCTTCTATCGTAACAAAGCCGAAAGGTTTACCTGTTTTTTGTGAGAAACGCTCGTTCACTGCGGTAATGATTCCGCCGAAAGTTATTTCCTCGCGCTTCGACAACTGCTCCATATCAGCACCTCGCCCGATTTCTTCGATATGCGTGTTGCACAGATTGTTCAATATCACGCTGTACTCGTCCAATGGGTGTGCCGAAAGGTAAATACCCACGAGTTCGCGCTCTTTGTTCAGTTTTTCTATGCTTGGCCAGCGGTCGGTTTTAGGCACAACAGGTTGTGCTATCTCGACAGCATCGTCGCCACCGAAGAGCGAATTTTGCATTTGCGCCTTCTCTTGCTGAAACAACTGTGCATAGCGAACCAATGAATCGAGGAACGTTACACCCTTTGAATTAACACCAAAATATTCTTCCCGTTGCAATCCGAAGCTATCGAAGCCACCACTATAAGCCAAACTTTCGAAGGCTTTGCGGTTTACATTGCTCAGGTCAATACGTTCGGCAAAGTCGAAAATGCTCTTATAAGCACCGTTTTTCTCGCGTTCGTTCACAATCGCCATTGCTGCGCCCGTTCCCATTCCTTTAATGGCAGAAAGTCCGAAACGAATTTCACCTTTCTTATTTACACCAAAACCCATCTGACTTTCGTTCACATCAGGACCCAAGGTTGATATTTTGAGAGCCTTGCACTCTTCCATCAACTTCGTAATTTCGGTGATTTGACTGAAACGGCGCGTCATTAAGGCAGCCATAAACTCGGCTGGGTAGTGTGCTTTCAAGTAAGCTGTCTGGTAGGCTACCCACGAATAGCAAGTGGCATGCGACTTATTGAAGGCATAGCTGGCAAACTTTTCCCAGTCGCTCCATATCTTTTCCAGCACTTCGGGGTCGTGTCCGTTTGCCTTTCCCTGCGCAAGAAACTTAGGTTTCATCTGGTCTACAATGGCTTTCTTCTTTTTACCCATTGCCTTACGCAAGGCGTCGCTCTCGCCACGAGTGAAGTTTGCAAGCTGACGACTTAACAACATCACTTGCTCTTGATAGACCGTAATGCCATACGTGTCCTTCAAGTATTTTTCCATACAAGGAATATCGTACTTCACCAACGCCGGATTGTTCTTGCGCTTAATGAAGTCGGGGATATAATCCATTGGTCCCGGACGGTAAAGGGCATTCATCGCAATAAGGTCTTCAAACACCGTTGGGTGCAGTTCGCGCAGATATTTCTGCATACCCGCCGATTCAAACTGGAATGTTCCTACGGTTTGTCCCCTTTGGTAAAGCTGATAGGTGAGTTCGTCGTCAATTGGTATGTTTTCGATGTCTATTATATCGCCCGTGGTTTGCTTGATTACCTTGCACGCTTCCTTTATCTCAGACAGTGTTTTCAGTCCGAGGAAGTCCATCTTTATAAGTCCTGTTGTTTCAATAACGTGCCCATCATATTGGGTAACAGGTACTTTCTGGTCGGGATAATCGGGGTCGGTTGCAGTAGATATTGGCACCCATTCGCTGATAGGATTACGGCAAATAATGAATCCGCAAGCGTGAATACCTGTTCCACGCACCGTTCCTTCCAACATCTTTGCATACTTTATCGTGTTGCGTTCCCGTGCGTCTTCGCTCACTTCTGCCTCTTGCAGCATCGGTGTACAGGCGATGGCATTCTTTAAATTCATCTTCATACCATCGGGCAGACGCTCGGGAATGGCTTTACAAAGTCGGTTTGAAATCTCCAATGGCAAGCCTTCCACACGCGCAACGTCTTTGAGCGAGTTCTTGGTTGCCATAGTAGAATAGGTAATGATGTGGGCACAGTTTTCCTCGCCATACTTGTCCATTACCCATTGCAGCACCCTTCCACGTCCGTCATCATCGAAGTCGGTATCAATATCGGGAAGATTGACACGGTCGGGATTAAGGAAACGCTCAAACAGCAAGTCATACTTCAAGGGGTCTATGCGCGTTATTCCCAAGCAATAAGCCACCACTGAACCTGCTGCCGACCCACGTCCAGGTCCCACCATTACATCAAGCTCGGTTCGGGCAGCATTTATAAAGTCTTGCACGATAAGGAAGTAGCCAGGGAAACCCATTGTTTTCATAACGTGCAGCTCAAATGTTATCGCCTTCTGAACTTCTTCGGGGATAGGGTCGCCATATAGTTGCTTTGCGCCATCGTGTGCCAACTTCGCCAAATAGTCAGCCTCGAACTTAATACGATAAATCTTTTCGTAGCCTCCTAAGCGGTCGATTACCGCCTGCCCGTCTTCGGGAGAAAGTTGGTTTTCGCCATTCTCATCGGTAGTAAACTCATCGTAAAGTTGCTGTTCGCTGAACTTCTGTCGCCATTTTTCTTCTGTACCGAAACTTTCTGGAATGGGGAAGAAAGGCATAATAGGGCCATTGTCTATGCTATACAACTCTACCTTATCGAGTATTTCCAATGTATTGCTCATCGCTTCTGGCAAATCGGCAAATACTTCGTTCATCTCTTCACGGGTCTTGAACCACTCTTGCTTTGAGTAGCGCATTCGTGTAGGAGAGTTTAGGTCTTCTTGTGTGGAAAGACAGAGTAGGTGGTCGTGCGCTTCTGCCGTTTCTTTGTCTTCAAAATGGCAGTCGTTGGTACACACATACTTAATTCCGTATTCCTTTGCAAACTGCAAAAGCACACGGTTCACCTTCTGTTGCAAAGGGAAAGCTTCACGATTGGCTAACAGCGTTGGGTCTTTCACTTCGTGACGCTGCAGTTCAAGATAGAAATCATCGCCGAAAACTCTCTGATACCACTCTACTGCTTCACGGGCAGCATCTATATCTCCCTTCAATATATTACGTGGAACTTCTCCCGCCAAGCAAGCTGTACATACGATTAAGCCTTCATGATACTTCTCCAAATCGGCACGGTCGGTACGCGGTCGGTAATAATAGCCATCTACCCACGCGTGTGATACCAATTTAATAAGATTCTTGTAACCCTGGTAGTTCTTTGCCAATACAATAAGGTGGTAGCCAGAATTGTCGTGCATCTCTTTTACCTTGTCTTCTTTGCGTCGTCGAGCTACATACATTTCGCAACCAAATATAGGCTTAAAAGGCTCTTCACCGTTCTTTTTACGTGCTTTGTTTATATTGGCACAATAATCAGAAAACTCTTTTATTCCGAACATTACACCGTGGTCGGTAATAGCCATTCCTTTCATTCCATTGTTCACTGCCTTATCAACAAGATACGACACCTTCGACTGGCCGTCAAGGATTGAATAATGTGTGTGCACGTGTAAATGTACGAAATCTTCCATTCTATATGATTGCTGTTTTCGAGTTTCAAAGATACGACTTATAGACGACATAGCCAAAAGAATAAGAATAAAAATTTGTGGGAGTAATAAAAAATAATTATCTTTGCATTCGTTAAAAACTATACTCTCACAGAATGGGAAAAATTAAGAGGAAACTCAAGAAAATAAGATTGCATCACGAAGGCACAGACCAGCTTCTATATGGAGGCATTGCAATAGGGCTGATAGCCCTGTCGCTTTGGTTTGGCATAGAGAATAAAATACCTTTTTGGATATTCGTTGCGATTTTTGGAACAGTCTATTGCATTGTTCTGAACTTCTATCGCTGTCCGATTCGCTATTTTGGTGGAGAAGATACCGAAAAGATTGTTGTTGCTCCAGCCGACGGACATGTCGTTGTGATAGAAGAAGTGGAAGAAAACAAGTATTTCCATGAACGCCGTATTATGGTTTCTATCTTTATGAGCCTTTGGAATGTGCATGCCAATTGGTTTCCAGTAGACGGAACTGTAAAGTTCGTGAAACATTTTGATGGTAATTACCACAAGGCATGGCTGCCAAAAGCAAGCGAAGAGAACGAACATTCTGACATTATCATCACAACTCCTGACGGTAAAGACATTCTCTGCCGACAGATTGCAGGTGCGGTTGCACGTCGCATTGTTACCTATGCAAAAGAAGGAGAAGAATGTTTTATTGACGAACATATGGGCTTTATTAAGTTGGGTAGCCGTGTAGATGTATTCTTGCCGATAGATTCTGAAATCTGCGTAAAGATGGGACAATCTACGACAGGCGACCAAACTGTAATCGCAAAACTTAGTTAAGCCTATCATAAAGATATAAAGAAAGGTGGAATATGTCTATCAAGAAGCACATACCTAACACCATAACCTGCTGCAACCTCATTTCAGGCTGTGTGGCCATTGCATACGCTTTCAGTGGCAATGTTGAACTATCGTTCACATGGATTATCATAGGGGCTGTATTCGACTTCTTTGATGGTATGTCCGCACGACTGTTAAACGTCAGTTCTCCTATTGGAAAAGAGCTTGACTCACTCGCCGATATCGTTACTTTCGGCGTAGCACCATCAACTATTTTGTTTAGCGAGTTGAGCGTTATGAGTTATCCAGCTATACTTGAGCCACTGCGTTCCATACTTCCTTTCACGGCATACATTATGGCAGCATTCTCTGCGCTACGGTTAGCAAAGTTCAATCTTGACGAGCGACAGGCACTTGGATTTATTGGATTGCCAACACCAGCCAATGCTCTTTTCTGGGGCTCACTCATTATTGGCGCAGGAAAATGGTTGGAAGCTACTCCATTTATGGTATTCTTCCTCTTAGGCGGCATTCTTATCAGTTCTTGGCTGATGGTTTCAGAAATACCAATGTTTGCACTTAAATTCAAGGAATGGGGTTGGAAAGGCAACCAAGTAAAATACATTTTCCTGCTCACTTGTATTCCTTTACTTGCAATATTTGGTCTCACGGGATTGGCTATCATTATTGCATGGTATGTCATAATATCGTATATCATAAAAAAGTAAAGGCTCCGTTCCCTTACTCCATATAGATTTTATAAATAAAAGGCTATGTTTCTATTAAAGTTTATACTCTTTATATTCATTTCGGTTTTCGTTATGCTGTTATTTATTGCCTATAAATTTTATAAGGTAATCACACGCACACGACGCAGATTTCGTCCCGAGGATATGGAAGAAGGAGTAAATATAAATGGAAATACCATTGTAGACCATCGCCCAGATTACAAACGCAACCAGCAAGTTATAGGCGATGACGAAGGCGAATATGTTGATTTCATAGACAGCAATAATGCTTCTGAAGATTAGAAACTCTAAAATAACATTTTACATTCTATAAAAGGACACAGACAAGATAAATGAATCATAGTACCTTGTTAGTTCCATACAAAAACGCTCAATAAGTATTTATAAACCTATTGGGCGTTTTTTGCATATTCCTTCCTTTGTACCCATCGAATGTTAAATACGAAAAGTAGTGTTTAAAAAGCTATTAAAAAGCACTAAAACATTTTCATGGTACGAATAAAAGCATTATATTTGTGAAAATCAACACAAAATACAAGACACAAATATGAAAAGAATAGTTACATTAATAGAAACAGAACACGACCTCATCGAAACAGTAAGAAATTACAGAAGAAGTTTCGTAAGTCCCTAACTTCGTCTCTGTACTTCACAAAACACTTACTATTTTGAGTATAAACTCCACGCTCCGTGTGGATTAAGTATTGTTGTACGCCCCCTATGGTATGTTCCAAGGCAAGTGTGTATGGCTCCAATCACATAAACTATACTAAGCTAACAAGCGGTTTGTTTGTCAGTACCATTGGCAAATTAGTGCACTAACCGTTCTGCAAAATGTAAATTACATCAATAAAAAGCCCATTGTTAGAATTAAGTATGCACTCAATTAATTCCGTCAACGGGCAAAGTCGTACTAATCAAACAATTAATGAAATGAAAAAGTCATCACAACTTCTCATCGTTCCTATTATGCTTTTCTCATTCTCACTGGGTATGAAAGCACAGGAACAAACATCAAAGTATTTCTTCCAAGGTGTTGAAAGATTAAATTCCAAAGCTGGTTTCCGCTATGTTTATGACAATCAGAACAAGCTAAAGGCTTCTGTTTATTATGATGCTCAAGGAAAGTCCCCTCACGTGGACTCTGTCTATTATGACGAGAAAGGAAGAATCAACCGTGTTGACCAGTATAAGGTACTTTCAGGAGAAATTCCAGAAAAGCTCCCATTGGATACCCGCTTCCAATATACTTATGACGAAAAAGGAAGGCTACACGAAAGGATTACTTACTACGGATATAACCTTAACAAGCCAGCTGGCAAGAAAGAGTTTATCTATGATACGAATGGCAACAACACGATTATCCGCACCTACCTGCTTTCAATCGGTACTACTGTTGATATGAAGTACATCTATAACGAGAAGAACCAGCTCATCAAGTCTGGATATCCGTCAGACAGCGACCCTGAAAAGATTGTAAGCAACATCAAGACATACGAATATGATGAAAATGGCAACAGAATTAAAGAAAACTCTTTAAGCGAAGAGCCGAACTCCAAGCTCAACGGATATGTGCAGTATAACTATGATGGTATGGAGCTAATGGATATGTTGATTACAGACGTCGATGAAAAAACGGGTAAAGAAAAGCTCTATCTGAGTATGCAGTTCGAATACGACAAGCAGCATCTCGGCAAAGATGCGTACTATCCTTCTTATCCATTTACTTTGGACGGACCGATGTTTCATAATTCAATAGTGGAAGATGCGCTTGCCAATGCTCGTCTAAGAACCAAGATGATTGTCGTAGACCCTGATTTAGAGGAAGGAAATAATAAAATGACTTTCGCATACCTCTATAACGACCCGACATCTGTAGAAAAGGTAGAAGGTGCAAGCGAACTGAAGGCTTACAAGAACGGAAGCGTACTTACCATTGAAGGAAGCCAAATCTCAAAAACTGCCGTTTACAGCACAGACGGTAAGGTTGTTGCAAAGGTAGATGCTCAAGCCGACAGAATCGACATTCCAGCTGATGCACTCGGACATGGCGTATTCATCGTTGTTGCTCAAGGCGCAAAAGGACAGAAGATGAGCGCAAAGGTGGTGTTGTAATGTTATCCTATCTTATATAATTAGGATACACAAACATCGCCAAAAGCGTTTCGCATTCGGCATATTGCCGAGTATATAGAGCAAGCCTCGGCGGTATGATACCGCCGAACAACAGTCGCCATTAGGCTTGTGGCGCACCCATAGCCTCTCGCAATGCGAGGGGCTTTTTATATAATAAACCCCAATACCGTTGTAAATATTTTTCATAAACATATTTCTTTCTTAACTACCTGACTATCAATACTTTGTAAAACCTATTGTTTTGCGTTCCAAAAGCGGCTCTTTTGCACGGTAAAAGCGTAGGTTTTGCAACGCAAAACAGCCGCTTTCGCAATGCCAAAACGCAATTATCACTTTTTAAGAGAATTATCTTTACAAAATTGAAGAAAAGAATACACTAAACTTGGATAAAATAATAAGGAAAGAGAAATCCCTATTAAAAGAAAAAAGTGCAAAGAATTCGAAACGATTCCTTGCACTTTTCTCCGTCGGGATGACTGGATTATGGCGACGGAAAAACAACAGCGTAACTATCTGATAATCAATAGGGATATTTTATGAAATATAGTTCTTTTCACCGATTTTTTACCGATTATACACCTTATGGAAGTATCTGACAGTCAAACATTTGAGTGGTATATTTATATTTTTGCGTGATTAAAAACGCCGTATTTTCACTCATATATTATCCTTTTGGATACAGTTTTATTATCCGACACTTGCCACTTTTTTAGAAGGCTCTTCAGACAACTCTTGTACGAGTTTTGCTGTTAGCCTGTCTATTGTTTTTTGCTGACTATCTATAGTCTTTTGTTGTGTAGAAATTACAGAGTAGAGTTTTTTCTTATCTGTATCAATCTCACTTTTTTCTCCCATCACAAGCCAATTAGCATCCACCCATTCAAAACTCTCTATTATTTTTACAATGAGTTCATAACTTGGTTTATTCCTATCTTTTGTGATGCTTCTAATAGTTTGGTCGCCAATATCTATTTTTCTTGCAAAGGAACTGATAGTATGTCCCTCTTTTTCAATGATATAGCGAACTCGGTCGTTAATAGTTTCTTTTTCCATGAGCCTATTTTAAAATTTAAATTCATTTAAATGAGTGAAATAATCACTCAAATGTTTGTGTATTCCAAAAATATGTTGCATCTTTGCGCTACGTAATAATTTGTGCGCTACGAAAATAGTAAAAAATATTTGAAGTAGCAATAAAACTTAAAAAAATATCAACTATGGAATTTAAAGATTATGTGAATTCTCTTCCTAACGAGAGAGAAAAAACTATTTTGGATTTGGCAAAAGTCTGTCGAGTTTCAAACTCCACTGTGTACAGATGGTTGAGAGGCGACTTTACACCAGACCCACTAAAACGAAAGGTTATTGCAGATTATCTGCAAAAACCCGAAAAAGAACTCTTCCCCAATGTGTGAAGAGTGCAGGAACTGTCAGTTCCATCGGAATTGTATTAATGGGCTGTATTGTCTAAAATTAAACGAGTATGTACAATACAGCAATATTAAAAAGTGTAAATCTAAGAAAATATAACTATGAAAGTAAAAGATTTTGAAGAAGCAATAGAAGCTCTTGGTAGTGATATCATTATTGACGAGATGAAGTTAAGACATTCATACGTCAGGCAGGTAAACGGTCATAAAGGCGACCTACAGATTGTGTGGGACGAATATGGTCGAGCTCATTCTTATAAAAAAGAATATGAGAAAGACATTTTCCTTACACAAAAAGAAGATGGAAAGTTCCACAGTGTTATTGGTATACCTCTCAAGAGAGAGATGAAATTTGACCTTAATATCAAGCAACTATGACCAGTATAAGAAGAGTAAGGAAAGCCTTTAAGCGGAAAAACGGCATTAAACGTTTCAGTGTTCGTCTGAAATTCAGGAAGAGATTATATCGCTCATTTACACCGACACTTCGCAAGGAAATAAGGAGAGTTTCAACTGAAGGAATGAGAACAAATTTTAAAAGACCATGTACATCGATAAAGACAGCTGGGGTAAATACTCCATAAACGATTTAACCGAGAGGGAATTGTTTTTACTCAGAGAGTCTCTTAGGGTATATGCACAATTAAATTTGGGTCGTATACATCCTGCGGACAACGTTGCGATATTAAGTTTTGACCACCAATTCAACAGCATCACACGATATGGGAAAGAAGGGCAACAGAAGATGGAACTCCCAAGACGATGAGTTTGTAAGGCAAAACCTTGGAAAAATGTCGTTTGAAGATATGGGGAAACACTTGGAGCGTAGTCCGATGTCTGTCAGACTTTACGTATTGCGCCGTAAATTGACAACAGGTCAGTTGGTAAAGCGAAATTTATTGATAGCACTGCTTAAGATAAAATTTCGCCACCCCGAAGATTTTTCTCCTACAAGAATGTTCTACAAAGAGACAGGTATCGGTCAGCGTCGGTACTGGGATCTTTACTTCGGACGAAAACCCATCACAGGTAAGGAATATGCTGCCGTGGCAGAATATTTAGGTGTAACTGTTACAGAAGCTGTCGATAGCCGGCAGTTGGAGCTGTTCACGGAAGAAGAACTGAAAAATGAAACAAAAACAAAATGATAGATAAGAATTTCATAGATAAAGTAAAGTCAGCTTTAAGTATAGTAGATGTTGTAGAGTCATTTACGCATTTACATAAAGCAGGTGTGAACTATAAAGGTGTATGCCCATTTCATGACGACCACACTCCCTCTATGATGGTTAGCCCGTCAAGGCAGACTTATCATTGTTTTGTTTGTGGGGCAAGTGGAGATGTCATAGCCTTTATTCAGCACCATCTGAATATGGACTTTACATCTGCTCTTCGCTGGTGCGCTACTCAAGCGGGTTTGGAATTTCCTGAAAAGGAAATGAGTCCAGAAGAAGAAGTGCGCTACAAGCAGAAGGCTGCACAGCGAATAGCAATAGAAGCTGCAGCAAAATTCTTTCAGAAAAATTTGCAACAGGCGGAGAGTTTCCTTGCTACGCGCGGATACCATATTTCTGATAAGGCTTTAACCGATTTTGGTGTCGGGTATGCGCCTATGGGGAATGTGGCGATGTCAGAACTCACCAAAGCTGGATACTCCCTGCAGATGTTACAAGATGTAGATGTGGTGGGCAATAATGAAGGACGTCCCTATGACAGGTTCAGAGATAGGTTGATGTTCCCATTCTATGATATGCAGGGGCATATCATAGGTTTTTCGGGAAGAATTATCACACCGAAAGAGGGCGTAGGGAAATACGTAAACACCAGCGAGACTCCTTTATTTACAAAAGGTAAGCATATTTTCGGACTCTATCAAGCTCGGCAATCTATTGGTAAGCAAGGCTTTGTTTACCTTGTGGAGGGACAGTTCGATGTGATGTCGCTTCACAAGGTAGGTGTAGAAAACGTCATCGGTGGCAGCGGTACTGCATTCACCGATGAGCAGGTAAAACTGCTGCTGCGCTTTACAGATTACATCGTAATGGTCTATGATGCAGATGCAGCAGGAGTGAAAGCATCGCTGAAGAACTGCGAGTTGCTATTGAAAGCTGGTGCAAAGGTTAAGTGTATCCGTCTTCCGAAAGGAACTGACCCCGACGAATTTGCGAAAGAGAATGGCACCGGGACAAAAGAAAAGCTGAAAGGACTGACGGAATCGTTTCCAACAGCCTTTAAGAAGATGATAATACCGCATGGATGCAAGGACGAAACAATCATCAGCGACGGGTTGAATACAATATGTTCACTCATTGCTTGTGTTCAGGATGCAGCTCTTCGCCTTGAGTATATGAAATCTGTTACCAAGGAGTTCAAAACTAAATTCAACATCATCGAGGAAAGTGTACGGAATCTCCGCCTGAAGATAAAAGAAACACTGCCTAAATCAAAAATGCAGGCAGGACTTTTCGGTATAGATTCATTGAAAGAAAATATAAAGAAAGACAGCCCTGCTATTCTGACATCGGTGATGCAGGACTTCCTCGACCAATATGGAGAAGAACCTATCGTGTATGTGGCAGGTCGTCCACTGAACAATGACATTCAAGAGCTCCGCCGTGTGTATTGTTACTTTATTTCTTCCGAGACAGGTTGCAGCATCAATGCAGATGGTGAGGAGAGTGATTACCTACACACGTTGGCAGAGATGTTTCGCTCCGGCATCAACATACAAATCACTCATAATGATGCTACAGGTTCATTTGTAGATTATTATATTGCGCTACATGCACCTTTCCTAAGAGAATATTTGGGCGATAAAGCCCCACTTATAAAAAGATGTGTTGAGCTAACTTCATACGTAGAAGAGAGTATTGTAACAATAAAGCGCAAAGACTACTGTTCTGCCCTGCAGCTCAGTAAGGGAGATTTCGATGAAATCCGAAAGCCTTTCGTCCAAAAGCGTAAATCTACACTGAAAGTAAACCTGCTGAATGATAATCTCGCCGACGAAGAGTTCGATGTAAATGAACCTCCCGATTACGTTAAAGAAAATGAGGAATATCGCAAAATGTGGCGAGAATGCAACTATTATCCTCGCCTTAATAAAAAAAGCGAACCTGTATGCTATATGTTCAGGAATAAGAACGGTAACGGCATGACACAAGTTGCCGACTTCTTCATGACACCATTGCTGCACATTTTCTCTGATGATTTCGAGCAAAACAAACGCGTTCTGCGTATCAACCGTCGTTACTACGACACGCCCATCTACATCGAAATACCATCAAAGGCTATGCTTAAGATGTCATCGATTGAAGAGGTGCTTATCAATTACGAGGCAGTGAACTTCAATGGTGAGGAATGGCAATGGAAAGCTATCAAGACATATATGAGTAGGCATTTCGTAATGTGCTCGGAGGTTAAGACTTATGGAAACCAGCAGAGCGAAGGTATGAGCAGAAAGACAGATGAACAATTCTTCTCCTTTGCGAATGGCATCTTTCACAATGTCGATGACCAATGGAGATTTGACCCAGTCAATGAACTGGGCGTCGTTACCCATAATAAGAAAAACTACTACCTGCCAGCTTTCTCAACAATTTACGCAGGCAGCGGAAAGCAATCTGACAAATACGAACTCATAAGCCAACTGGTCTACAAAGAAGTGCCTGCAGACAAAAGAGTGTCATTTGAAAAATGGGCTTCTTTAATGGACCAGGTGTATAAAATCAACGATAACGGGAAGTGGGCTATCATCTTTGCCATTATGTGCGCTTTCCGAAGCAACATTCACTGCATAGACCGCTTGTTCACTGCTCCGTTCTTCATGGGTCCGATGTCATCGGGTAAAACACAGATAGCAATCTCAATTCGTTCTTTGTTCATATCACCAAACATTCCGATTTTTAACCTGAATACGGGTACAGATGCAGCGATGTCCACCATCATGGGAACGTTTAAGGACGTACCTGTTGTGCTCGATGAGTACAATAACAAGGACATCAGTGATACGAAATTTCAAGCATTGAAAGGTATAGTTTATGACGGCGATGGCAAGCAGAAGAGAAGAGGTACATCAGGAAGGGAAATCGAAAACGACAAAGTTTTCGCCCCCGTCATTATATGTGGACAGGAAACTCCCCAGCGCGACGACAATGCTTTGATGAGCCGTGTCATCGTATGTGAAGTTCCGAAACCTCGCAACAGAACTCCAGAGGAGGTGCGAATATTTGAGGAACTCAAAAACATAGAAGACCCCAACAAAGTAGGATTATCAAATGTACTCCTGCAGATATTGGAGCTACGACCTATGTTTATGGACCACTTCCGACAATTAAAGCAGGAAGCGTACAATGAGTTGAAACAAGATGTTATCAACTCAGGCGAAATGGACCGTCTGATGAAGACAGCTTCCTTATTCTTGGGAACTGTGAAGCTCATCGAGCAATATTCCAACCTGCAGCTTCCTTTTTCTTATGCCGATTTTTTCAAGATAGCACAGGAAAAGATTAAATTCCAACTCTCACTTATTCGCAGCACTGATAAACTGGCCATGTTCTTTACAGCTGTAAACAACATGATAGATACCAAGCAAGTTGTTGAAGGTCGTGAGTTTCTCATCGAGCAACCAAAGAATGTTACAGGTAAAGACTCTCGTGGAGATAAACATACCTTTACCTTCGAACCAGGTACCAACGTTCTGTTCCTACGCTTGAGTGCCATTTTCGCCATCTTCGACCGTGGAGGATACAATACGGAAGGAAGCACGCTCTCTACACTGGAGCAGAACCTACGAAGCCACCCCTCTTACATTGGCACAGTTCCATCTCGTCGCTTCATTTGGGAAGATACTGTTGAAGTTCCAAGAAACGATGATCAGGAAACAGTCGTGAAGGTACGAGAGAAGAAAGAAACATCTACCAGTGCGATTATTATTGACTACGATAAGTTTAAGGAATTGTATAACATCGATTTCCGCAGAACATTTACAAAAGAAGATGCTCCTGCGAAAGGACAGGAAACACCTCCTGCAGCTCCAAGTACACCTACAGAACAGGCTTTCCCTTTCCCTCCGATGAAAGATAGTGATGAACCATTTTAGAACATGAAGATAATAACAATATATAAATTAAACAACAATGAACAGAGAGTTTTTATTCAGAGGTAAGTCAATACTTACAGGTTTGTTTATAGAAGGAAACTTGGTAATAGACAGAAACCGTGAAACTTTTATTATCTGGTTCAACCATAAACAAAAAGAATGTTGGACATCAATATATCCATATTCGGTCGGACAGTACACGGGGAGGACTGACAAGAATGGCAATAAAATCTTTGAGGGGGATATTGTAATCATCGGCAACAGTCTAAAGGCTGTAGTTATATGGTTCAATGGTTCGTTCAGGTTCCAAGACGAATTGAGTAGCAAGGCAACGTCTCTCGATGAGATGGGAGTTGTAATGCGGAATTACGATGTACAGGTCATCGGTAATATTCACGATAACCCCGAACTAATGAAGTAAAGTGATGGTAGCAACTAATTTTCAAATTAAAAACACACAGGCAGGCTACGTAGTAGAAGCATCTGTTTATCATATATCAGGAAAGCGTGCCAATACACACTGGATATGTTTTATAAAAGGAGGTGTTTATAATCAAATTGGGTGATAAAAATAAGACCCTCTAATTACTCTTTTAGAGTATATATGCCCCCAATTTAATGATGTAAAGGTACGAAAAAAAAGTGATTTTACCAAATAAAAAAGGATATTATTTTCTCCAAAAACGTTGTTTTTTTATTAGACGAGAGCCGTGCCAGTCTGCGAAGATAGGTACGGCTCATTTCATATTCTATCCCAACGGAAAAAGCGCAAATTCCCCCGAACCCCCTAAATTTTCAATGAAACAAGGAATACAAAGCTTTTGAAAAGTATTTTTCAGAAAAAGCCGTCCTACAATCCTACAATCCTACA